>Ga0210380_10000029_pt1 | contig 109972 bp, 93 predicted proteins | sample PLM4_5_coexredo_FD_155476 | JGI IMG/M metagenome (GOLD analysis project Ga0210380, IMG submission 155476) | Groundwater sediment microbial communities from an aquifer in East River, Colorado, USA - PLM4_5_coex redo | ecosystem: Environmental > Terrestrial > Soil > Riparian zone | place: USA...
GGGAAAAATCGTTTGTTGCGATGCCGGACATCACGGAGATCGATACCGGCACGCGAGAGGTTGAGTAGTAGAATTCGCGGCTATGGCGCGCAGTCTCTTTGCGGTCGTCGTCGCGGCCCTTCTTCTCTTCTCACCCGTCTCGGCGCAGCGGGGCGGACGCGGCGGTCCTCCGCCGTCCCCGCGCGGCGCCGCGCCGGTGGACCTTACCGGCCAATGGGTGTCGCTCATTACGGAGGAGTGGCGCCAGCGTCAGTTCACGGGCGTGAAGGGGGATTTCGGCAGCCTGAACGTGGTGCTGCTTCCTCCCGCACGCAAGACTGCGGCGGGCTGGGATCCGGCGCGTGATGCGGCGGCCGGCGAGCAGTGCAAGGCCTACGGCGCCGCCGGGGTGATGCGGCTCCCGACGCGCGTGCGCGTCTCCTGGCAGGACGACACGGCGCTCAGGCTCGAGACCGACGCCGGCACACAGACGCGCCTCTTCACATTCGGACCGCCGCAGGGCGACGGCGGCGACTGGCAGGGACTCTCGACGGCCTCGTGGGACTACCCGCAGGCCGCTCTGGCCGGACGCGGTTTCGGCGCGGCGCCCGGCGGATCGCTCAAGGTGATCACCACGAAAATGAAGCCGGGGTATCTGAGCCGCAACGGCGTACCCTACAGCGGCAACGCCGTGATGACCGAGTTCTTCGATCGCTTCGACGTCCCTGGTGGCGACTCGCTGCTCGTCGTGACGAGCGAGATCGTTGACCCCGAGTACCTGGCGACGCCCTACTGGACGAGCCAGCAGTTCAAGCGTGAGACCGACGCGTCGCGCTGGCGCCCCACGCCGTGCGCCGCGCGATGAGGAGCGGAACGATGCGAAGCGCGCGAGGCCTGAGAGGCTTGCTGGTCGGGGCGCTCGCCGCCCTGGGGACTACGCTCGCAGGACAGGCGCCGGTCATTCCCGGAGCGCCCACCGGGCAGGCCCCCGCCGTCGACTTGAGCGGCTATTGGACGCCGGCACTGCACGAAGACCTCATGGAACGCGGCCCCGGCGCCGAACTCGCCGACTACGGCGGCTTTCCGTTGAACGAGGCCGGCCGCCTGTGGGCGCTGTCGTACGACCCGTCGCGGGTGACGTTGCGCCATCACCAGTGCGAGGCGTACGTCACGCCGTATCAGATGCGGGCGCTGGGAAACTTCCGCATCTGGGAGGAGCGCGACCCGTACACGCAGCGTCTGGTGGCGATCCATTTGTGGGCACAGACAACCGAAGGGCACCGGGTGATCTGGATGGACGGACGTCCGCAGCCGCCCGCCTGGGCGCCGCACACCTTCCGCGGGTTTTCGACGGGGCGTTTCGTCGGCAACGCTCTCGCGGTCACGACGACGCATATGAAAAACGGGGCGCTACGCCGGGGCAACGGCGTGCCGCAAAGCGATCAAGCGACGCTGACGGAGTTCTTCGTCCGGCATGGCGATCACCTGACGAACATCACGGTCGTGTCAGACCCCGTGTATCTCACCGAGCCGATGGTGCGCAGCAGCGACTTCGCCCGGCAGCCGGTGGATCCGGGCGCGTGGCTCTACGCATGCGACGACGGCGAGCAGATCCTCGATCGCGCCGACGACTTCGTGCCGCACTACCTGTTCGGCAAGCAGCCGTTCGTCCGCGAGTTCTCGACCCGTTACAAGATCCCGCTGGCCGCCGGGCTGCTGGGCGCCGTGACGATGTATCCCGAGCTCGACACGCGCCTGGCGTCGGCCACCGAAGCCGAGGGACAGGCGCTTCTCTCCCCCGCGACGGGCCGGGCCGCCGAAACGAGCAGAGCCCTGGACCGCGAGCCGCGCGACGGTGAGGTCCATGTGCTGCCCATTCGCGACAATGTCTACATGCTGGTCGGCGATGGCGCCAACATCGTGGTCCAGACGGGCGATCAAGGCGCCTTCGTCGTGGACACGGGCGAAGGCAAGCTCGCGGACAAAGTGATCACGGCTATCCGCGGTCTGACCAGCAAACCGATCCAATTCATCGCCAACACCAGCTTCAGGAGCGAGCACACGGGCGGGAACGCACGCCTGGGCGACGCCGGACAGGACCCGAGCTTGCTCGGGTCGTTCTTCGTGCAGGCGGCGCCCAGAGGCGTGACCGGCTTCTTCAGCGATCCGGGGGCGCACGCCACGATGATGGCGCACGTCAACGTGCAGGTGCGCATGCAGGCCGCCAATGCCCCGGCCGCCTCCGTGCCCGCCGACACCTACCTCGAGGATCGGCGGCGCAAGTTCCACAACGGCGACGCCATCGAGTTCTTCTACCAGAAGGACGCGGTCACCGATGGGGACAGCCTGATCCATTTCCGCCGCGCCGACGTCATCGTGGCGGGCGACATCTTCACGACGACGCAGTACCCCGTCATCGACGTCAAGAACGGTGGCTCGGTCAAGGGCGAGATCCGGGCGCTCAACGAGATCTTGAAGAAGACGGTGTACCGGCACCAGGGCGAAGAGGGCACCTACGTCGTGCCGGGCCACGGGTATCTCGCGGACGAGCACGAGGTGGTCGAGTACCGCGACATGGTCGTGATCGTCCGCGACCGCGTGAAGGCGATGATCGATACCGGCGCCACGCTGGCACAGGTGAAGGCGGCTCGCGTCACGGCCGACTACGACACGCAATACGGGGCCAACACGGGGCCGTGGACCACCGACATGTTCGTAACGGCCGTCTACGACAGCCTCAAGAGCGGCCGCTGACGCGCGACACCTTGCCGGCGCGGATCACGGGCGTCGACGGCAGCCGCTGCACGACCGTTCTCAGGAGACCACGGAACCAGTGGTGCGCGGGGTCGTACTCGTGCACCTTGTGCCACTGCAGCATTTCGACCATCGGCGGCATGGCAATCGGCAGCGGCAGCAAGCGGAGCGGCAGGGTCTTCGCGTATTTGGCCGCGAGCCGCGTGGTGAGGGTCGCCACTCGATCCGTGCCCACGACCAGCTGCGGCGCCAGGCTGAACGCCGGCACCGACACCTCGACGCGCCGCTTGACATTGGAACGGCGGAGAAACTGTTCGTCGTAGTTCATCGGCGGCTCGTTCCCGGCGACGTTGACCGCCACGTGCCCGAGCTTCATGTATTGCTCGAGCGTGAGCGTCTTCCCTATCGACGTGTTGCCAGACCACACAGCGCACGTGTAGGTATCTTCGAACAGCACTTCGGTGGGCTGCGACGACGACACGTAGCCCTCGGGTGAGATCAGGAAGTCGAGTTCGCCGCTCTCGAGATCTTCGGAGGCGCGACGGCCGACGGGGCGCAGGTCGAAGGTGATGAGCGGCGCCTCGCAGCGCGCCGCGCGCAATACATCAGCGAGCACGATCTCGGTCACGTAGTCGCTCACTGCGAGCGACAGATGCCGAGTCGCCGTCGCCGCGTCGAATCGAGGCTTCGAACCCAACGTGCCGCGAATTTTCAGCAGAATGTCCCGCACGGGGTCGACGAGCCCGTCGGCGACAGGCGTCAGCACCATCTGGCGGCCGACCGGCACCAGCAGTTCGTCCCGGAAATGATGGCGGAGCCGGGCGAGGGCGCCGCTCATGGCCGACTGGCTCAGATTCAGCCGGTTGCCGGCGCGGGTCACGTTGCGCTCGGTCAGCAGCGCATCGAGCGCGACGAGCAGATTCAGATCGAACAGGTGCAGATCCATCGGGTCACATATCGGTCGTGCCGATACTTGGCATCGGGACGACGCATGAGCACATCACAAACGGCCGGGACAAAATCACGGCCGTGACAGCCATCCTGCGCGCGAGCGTGATCGCAATAGTAGCCCTCACGTCAAATGCGGCCGCCGCCGCCGCTCATCACTCCTTCGCCGCGGAATTCGATTTTCAAAAGCCGGTGACGCTCAAGGGTGCGGTCGTGCAGTGGGAGATGATCAACCCGCACGGCTGGATCACGATCGACGTCCGCGCCGAGGACGGGAAAACCGTCCGGTGGATGGTCGAAACCTCCAACCCCAACGGCCTCATGCGACTCGGGTGGACCAAGCGCTCGCTGAAGCCTGGAGACGAGATTACCGTCGAAGGCTACAAGGCGAAAGACGGCTCGAACACCGCCAACGCCGCGACGGTCACACTGGCCGACGGCCGCAAGGTGTTCGCGGGTTCGTCTGGAACGCCCGCCGGCACACCGGGGACCTCGGACAAATGACTCGCGCACTGCTCGCCGCGGCGATATGCGCGGTCGCCGCCGCCGGTTCGTGGCTGTGGCGGCCAGTCCTGGCGCAATCAGCGGCGGTTCCTTCGAGCGCGACTGGAGCCGCCCTGCCCCGACTCCCGGATGGACGTCCCGACTTGCAGGGGCTCTGGCTCAAGAGCGCCGGCGGATTTCAGGGGCTGTTCATCGGGTCGCTCGATGGGACGAACTTTGCGGCGCCAGGCGGCGGTGGACGCGGCGGCCGGGCGGGCGGCGGTCCACCTGCCGCGCCGCGGTACGAGTACACACCCGAGGCCGAAGCCGAGCGGCAGGATCGTCTGAAGCGAGGATACGAAGATCCCGAGGCGCGCTGTCACCTGCCGGGCGTGCCGCGTGCGCTCGAGCAGCCGGCCGGGCTCTACCCGGTGCAGATCATTCAGGACGAGACATACGTCGCGCTCCTGCACGAAGCCATGCACGACGTCCGCATCATTCCGACCGACAACAGCCCGCACCCCAAGAACTACTGGGCCTGGGACGGAGACTCACGCGGCCGCTGGGACGGCGACACGTTCGTCGTCGACGTGAGCAACTTCAACGGGAGGACCTGGCTGGACATGGCAGGCAATTTCGTCGACGAGAACGAACATGTCGTCGAGCGCTTCCGGCTGCTCGACCGCGACACGATCCTGTATGAGGCGACCGTCACCGACCCGACCGTCTTCGTCAAACCCATCGAGATGCGCTTCACGCTGAAGCGGGTGCCCCAGGAGCAGCAGATCCTCGAATACAGCTGCCTCGAAGGCGAGCGCAGCCTGCAGCACTACACCGATGAGGACGGCGGCAAGAAGCGGAGAGCGAAGTGACGCCGTCGCGCGTCGTTCGACGTGTGCTCTCGTCGGCCGCGATTGCCGGTCTGCTCGCGACCGCGGCGCCGGATTCGGTCGCGCAGAACAACAGCCGGCAGGCGCCGTTTGCCCCCAAACGGCTGTGGGACGGCAAGACGCCGGATTTCCGCGGCATCTGGCAGACCCGCGGCACGGCATACGTCAACGTCGAGGGGCATCCAGGCGAGAAGGGGTTGGCGGCGTCCCGCAGCATCGTCGTCGATCCTCCGGACGGGAAGATTCCGTACCGGCGGGACGCTCTTACCCGCCGGCAGACAAACTACCGGAACCGGTCCACTGCCGATCCTTCGCTGAAGTGCTATCAGGCCAGCGTGCCGCGCGCGACGTATCTCGCGACGCCGCTTCAGATTCTTCAAAGCCCCGGCAACTTCGCCATCGTCTACGAGGAGAATCACGCCTTCCGCGTCTTTCATCCCGACACCCGGCCGCATTTCGATGCGACGGACTGGTGGATGGGCGATACACGGTATCGATGGGAGGGTGACACCCTCGTCGCGGACGTCGCCGCGATCACCGATCAGGCATGGCTCGATGGGGCCGGGAACTTCCACAGTACTGAATTCCATGTGGTGGAGCGGTACAGAATGACCGGGCCCGACGTCATCGAATACGAGGCACGAATCGACGACCCGGTCGTGTACGTCCGCCCCTGGACGCTGCGCACGGCCCTGTACCGTGTGACGCAGCCAGGCGCCAGAATTGTCGAAGACGAGTGCCTGGAGGACGCCGACGGGGTGCGGCATCATATTTCGCCGTCGGATCCGCGCAGCCTGCTGAAAGCCGACTATTCCAAGTGGAAGCAGGGCGCGAGGCCGTAGGGCGGAGGCCACGGTGACCAATTCGCAACGGATGGGGATCGCGAGCGTGCTGGGTCTGCTGGCAATGCTCCCCGGCCCCCACGATGCACACGTGACCGCGCAGACCCGCGCCAGCGGGATCGCGCTCGTGGGCGGCACACTCATCGACGGGACCGGCGCACCACCCCTGCGCGACAGCGTCGTGCTCGTGCGCGGCGATCGGATCGAACGCGTCGGCACCGTGGCCACGCTGACCGTGCCAGCGGGATACGAGTCGATATCGACCGAAGGCATGAGCGTGCTGCCCGGGCTCTGGGACTTGCACGTGCACCTGATGTACAACGGCCACCCCAACCCCGGAGCGTGGTTCAAGCACGACGCCGAGTTCGAGTCCACCACGGTTCCCGCCTCGGCCCGCCAGATGCTCATGGCGGGCGTCACGAGCGTGCGTGACCTCGCGGCCCCGGCCGACGCGATCCTGGGCGTGAAGCGTCGCATCGCCAGCGGTATGCTGCCGGGACCCACGATCTACGCCGCCGGCCCTGCGCTCGCCAAGCTGGCGCCAAACCAGACGTCGATCACCAGCCAGTTCCAGCCGATCGACGGCGCCGACGACGCGCGCATCAAGACGCGCCGGCTGATCGATGCCGGCGTCGACGTCGTCAAGATCTTCTTCGCCGACCGGATGTCGCCGGCGGAACGCGCCGCGATCGTCGGCGAAGCGCACGCGCGCGGGCGCAAGGTCGCGATGCACGGGCAGAACGACGCCGAAGTGCGGCTCGGCCTCGAGATGGGGATCGACGACTTTCAGCACATCGGCATCGACAGCCCGGAATATGCGCCCGACATCATGGACGCGTTGCGAACACGGGTGAAACGCGGTCCGCCGCTGTACTGGACACCGACCGTTGGCGCCAACGGGCTGCTCAACGCCGCCTACTTCGCGTCGAAACCCGAGATCATCGACGACCCCGAGAACTTTCTCGGTCTTCCGGCGCCTCTCGTCGCGGAGGTCAAAGCCGGCTGGTCCGCGTACCAGCCGCGGGCTCCACGCGCCGACGCGGAGGCGATCGTCAAGCGCAAGGTGTCGCAGATGCGCGAGGCGGGGGTGGAGCTGGTGTTCGGCACCGATGAAGGCAGCGCCGGACAGTTCGCGCGGCACTCCACGTGGATGGACGCAGACCTGTGGGTCCGAGTGCTCGGCATGGATCCGATGTGGGTCCTGCGACGCATGACGCTCGATGCCGCCACCGTCATGGGCGCGGATCGCGACTCCGGTTCCGTCGCTGCCGGCAAGTACGCCGACCTCATCGCCGTCGGCGGCGATCCGCTGAGGCACATCGACGTTCTGCGCGATCCGAAACTGATCATCCGCCACGGGCGACGATTCAAGTAAGGGGGTTGAGGTGAAACAGCTACTGACCGGCATCGCGCTGGCACTGCTCGGGGCGGCAACGGCGCTGGGCCAGGCGCCCGAGTCGAAACCCGACTCCCCCGCCGTGCAGGCGATCGTCGCCCGCGCCAAGAGCACGGCAGGCACGATGTGGGCGGACGAAGCGCACTTCTTCTGCGAGGCGCCGCGCGCCAATAGTCCGAACGATCCACCGATCGAGCCGACGAAGATTTTCGACAACGTCTACGTCATCGGCAACAGCGGCACCGTGGCCTATGTGCTCACCACGTCGGCTGGCCTCGTGATGATCGACGCGCTCGGCGCCAACCAGGTGGAATCAGTGCTCCTCCCCGGGTTCAAGACGCTCGGCCTCGACCCGGCGCAGGTGAAGGCGATTATCGTCGGCCACGGCCACGCCGATCATTTCGGCGGCTCCGCCTACATGCAGGAGCACTTCGGCTCGAAAGTCTACATCTCTGCGGCAGACTGGACGTTGATGGAGAATCCACCGCCGGCGCGCGGCGGTCGGCAGGGCGGCCCGGCGGCGCCGTTGCCGAAGCACGATCAACTCATCACCGAGGGCCAGCCAATCGCATTCGGCGATCTCACAGTGCAGCCCGTCGCCATTCCCGGCCACACGCCCGGTTCGATGGGGTTCATTTTTCCTGTCAAGGACAATGGCAAGACGCGCATGGCCGCGCTGTACGGCGGGACGGTGCTGACGCCTGGCATCATCTCGGACGAAGGGCTCCAGACCTATCTGCAGTCGATCGCGCGCTTCAAGGAGGCCACCCGGAAGGCCAAGGTCGAGGTGGAGATCCAGAACCACCCGCTGATGGATCCGATTCAGGTGAAGCTCGATCGCCTGCGTACGCGAACGAAAGGACAGCCGAATCCGTTCGTCGTAGGCGCAAAGGGGTATCAGACCTTCCTGGACGTCATGGCGATCTGTACCGAGGCGAACATCGCACGACGGAAGACGTAGTCGGCGGGGTCTGGCAGGCTGTATCCGAACAGTGGACGCCTAGCGACTCTTAGCGGGTTCAAGGGTCACGGACCTGGAGCATGGACTGCCTGACACGTTTCAAGCAGCCACCCACCACCCCTCCAGACGCCAGCGGCTGGGCGCCCCCGCAACCAACATTTTCAAGGGCTTGCAGCGTCCGGCCGTTCGTAACTATTTCGTCGCGTCCTTTGCCGCGTCCTTTGTCTTATCGACTGCGTTGTCGATCTTCTCTCCCGCCTTCTCAGCCGGACCCTTTTCGGGACACGCACTGGTCGCAAGGGCGACCGCTGACACAGCAAAGACGATGATGACGGCGCGGATGATTTGCATGCCGCTCATTATGTCGGACTTGAGCGGACGCGTTCCGCCACAAGTGCCACACAATCCGCGCCTCGTCGCCGCACGGCTAATCCCGCGTTCAGCGTCCGCTCCTACGGGCACGGGCGGCTCAGGCGCGGCTAACCCCTGCAGCATCATGTTCAATCCCTGGTCGCTGGCAGCGTGCGTGCATGGTCGGTCGCCAATAGGAGATTTCGTGTCGTTCGAGCTGCGCCACCGGAAACACATCCAAGATGAGCTGACGGCGATTGTCCGTCGCCAGCTCCGCAACAGAGCCCGTGCACTGACCACGAGCGAGGGCAGCCAGCTTCGGAGCGCCGTTCATGAATCGCGTACGAGCGTCAAGATGGTACTCGACTGGCCACGCATATGCGTCAGCGCCTGAGACGGCGCGCGTTCACACTTGGTCATCGCGTCCATGTCCGGGCGCCTGAGGCGTTCGCGCGTTGGCTTCGCGCGGGGTATGAGAAGACGCGTTCTCAGCAGACCGCGGCTTGAGCCGACTGACGCAGTGCCCGAGGGGCAGTACACACACTCCAAGGACCAAACCGGATACGCTTTACTCTTTCAGTGACGAGGCCTTTCCATGCGAGAACTCTCTGCCGCCGGGGAGCAGACCATCAACGACATCGCACTGCGGCATGGCTTCAGCCCCAATGCCGTGCTCAGCATGCTCGAGTCGGTTATCAACGGCAGCGGCAACATGGCGCAGTTCAGCCACCCCGAATTCTCTGGCTCCGGCCAGTGGATGCGCGGCGGAATGATCATGGTGTCGGACATGTTCAACCACGCGCTCAAGAGCAGAGTCGATGGGCTGTGCGTTGAACTGTCCAACCTGATCGCGACTCAGCCCAATTTGATCCGACCAGGTAGCTTCCAGTCGCAAAGCCAGGGCGGGCAGGCGCAAAGTAACGGCAACCCTGGCCAACAGCAGAGATATCACGGCAGCAGACAGCAGCAGGGTGTGCCTGGGCCGACAGGTCCAGTCAGTCTGTTCGTGCCACCTGCGCCCGGCACTTCAGACGGCTGGTGGCCGGGAGCCCTGCATGGGCCCGACAGCACCGGTGCCCAGAATGGCGTTCGTTACGCCTACTTCGCACAGGCGCGGCGACTGGCCATCGACGTCAACGGAGGCGTGACGGTGTACGACACACTCGACCATCAGATCGGCGGCTTCTCACAACAGCAGTCGGTCGGCGGATCATTGAGTTTTTCCAGTCAGTACGGACTGATCGATGTGGCGAGTCTGCCGGTCGTGTCGAGCGAGGGCGTGGGCCACGTCAAGCAGGACTCAGCGTCGTTCGGGCCACGCTCGGCGCGACACGCCGACGTCAACCCGCCGGCGACTGCACAGGAACACGTGCAGACTAGCGATGTGTTAGCAACGATCGAAAAGCTGGCGGATCTGCACGGCAAAGGCGTGCTGAGCGACGAGGAGTTCACGAGCAAGAAAGCAGACTTACTGAGTCGACTGTGAAGCGTCGTTGGCTGCCGACAGGTTCTTCACCGCGGCGACAATCGCCGATGCCCTGTGGCGTTTATGGAGGGTCACGCACTCATCAGCCACCGGGCCCGACACTAGCGTTCGACCATGTCGTCGAAGTTGCTCAGGCGGTGCAGCTTCACGTACGTCTGGCTCCGGATTCCCTGCCGGTTCGTGCCGGCCGGAAATGTCAGGTCGACATCCTCACCTCGAAGATCGAAGAAGCGGCGCAACGTGGACCCGATCGTGAGACCGCCACCGAGAATGTTGTGGAAGATCAAGCCTTGATGACGCCCGCCAGGGTAGACACCAAGCGACGCGTAGTACCCAAGATAGTTGCCCTGCTGACGGGCCTCCGCATCGGTCGGCTCCGCAGAGGCAAACCCGGTCCGGTTGCGCGTCGGAAAATGCACGCCGACGAAGCCGGTGGGCGTATAGACGATCACGCTGGGGTCGCGCTTGACCTCAGAGAGGAGCTCTGCGGAGTCGAGCCGCTTCTGACCTTCCACTTCGTGGCGCCAGAAACCGATTACAGGTCGCACTTCCGGCGGCACGGCGATCATCGTGGGCACGCGTTGCCACATGCGGGTGGCCACCGCCAGTGTATGCAGCTCACCAGATTGTGATGTGGTGGTAAGGCGATCCTGTTCGTCAGGCACGGACGCGATGGCAAATGTCCGACTGAACTTCGCACCGGTGAGGTCGAGGCTCCGGCCAGCGAACGACTCGAAAGCGACGCGCCCGGCATCGCGGTTCACGTCGTAACGCCCCCACGATCCGCCAATGCGGTAGAAGGCTCGTTGGGCGTCGGACAGCCCGCCTGCCAGCGCGGCCGGCACGGCTCGATCGACCAGCTCGAAGTAGTAGCCTGCCCGGTCGAAGATCAGCATTCCTCGAGCGCCCTGGGCCGCGACTGGCTGGGCGCCCTCCGCGGTCAGCTGCTCGGACGTCAACAGCCACGTCCCCACCAGTGGCTGCGCGCTCGATTGCGCCTGTGAAACGGATCGGTCCCAACCAATACCGAGCAGGAGCATCGCGACGAGGCAGAACGCGGCTCTTTTCATGGGTCATCCCTTGTGAGCGGAGAGGCCGATGGTAATTGTAGTAGGCCTCGCGCCTGCGTTCCCGATGTACCCTCGGACCAGCTCTGACGCATGCTTCCAGTCCTGATGCTCTTCCTCATCCCGGTCGGCGGCGGCATCCCTGCCGGCGTATTACTGGCGGCGAGAACCGGACTCGCGTGGCCAGTGACGGCAGCGCTCTATTTCATCTCGGACGTCATTCTCGCGTTCGCCTTCGAACCGATCCTGCGCCTGCTGGCAGCGGTCGGCCGGCGGGTGCACTTCCTCGCGAAGATGGGGGAAGCCATGGCGGCGTCGATGGAGCGCGTGGCCGCGCACTACGGGGGCCGCGCCGCGGGTCCGTTCACGCTGGTCATGATTGCCTTCGGCGTGGATCCGATGACGGGCCGTGCGGCGGCCATGGCCAAGGGGCACGGCTTTGCGGCAGGCTGGTCCGTGGCAATCGCCGGCGACATGCTGTACTACGCCGTCGTCGCGATGACGACCTTGCGCCTCAACGCTTACGTCAAGGATCCGAACACGGCGATGCTCATCGTGCTTGTGGGGATGCTCGTTGTCCCATTGGCGGTGCGTCGAGCGAAACACCTATTCGCGCCCCCGACCGCACCGCTACCCGGTCGCGGCCGCCACTGACGGACCCGCGCAAACGTCGATGGGTCTACTTCACTTCGGGAAGGTCTCTACACCGTCGATGTGCGGCCCGTTCGGCGGCAGCTGATAGCCGGATTGAAGCATGCTCCAACTGGGCCTGACACCGCAGGGCGTGCAGTCGGGCTGGTAGTACTGCGGCACCCGTCCTGAAACCAGGTTCCGGTGGTTGAACCACATCGGGATGATGTCGGGCCACACGATGAGGGGGCTCACACCGCCGCGGAACCCGATCTCGCGTTCGTTCATGTCGATGAGCAGCAGGTCCGGTGCATACTTGGCGATGTTCGCGCTCGGCGGTGGCGTCGGCGAGTTCGGGTCACGAGGCACTGCCGCCGACCAGCTCCGAGCCAGGCTGGACGTGTAGTAGTGCTCGTCGATCGTGGTGTCCCAGAACTTCCAGATACCGTCTTCCAACATGAACTGGCTGTTGTAGATCGCGCCGGAGAACCCGCGCGCGAGGTTCCTCGACGTACCAGGCTGGAACAGTCGCGATCGAGATCGTGTCGAGCGGCCGTCCTGCGAGACGAGGATCACCGGTTGCGGCTGCCAGTGGTACGAGATGCTGGGGCGCATCTCCGGCTGCTTCGCCCCCCAGGCCACACGGCACGCCTCGGCGACCCGGGCCGGAGTGCGGAAGAAGCCCTGGAACGGCGACTCCTTGAAGCCGTGTTTGGCGTAGATCTGACCCAATTGCCCGCAGTCCAGGTCGTCGAAGAAGTACCCGTAGGAGTTGTTGACGTTCTCCGATCCGTCCCAGGCGTATGAGCGGGCGAGCCGGCGCGTGAGGTCGGCGAGGCCAGGTGCCGTGCTGACCGCACGTGTCTTGCGGGAGGTATCAAGGAACGCCGGAGCGTCGTAGTGGACCTGCGGTCCGATGCCGCCCATGCCCCACCCGTCAGCCCAGTTGGCGGTGACGAGCGGCGTGATGCTCATGTCCTTGAGCTTCCACAGGCCGTCCTCCTTGACGAAGGTGTTGCGGAAGACCGAGAACGACCACGACGCCTCACGTCTGGCGTTGCCGATCATCGCGTATTCCATCCCGCGGGCGATGGCCGTCTTGCCGCCGGCCTGGATCTCCACGATGGTGTCCCAGAGCGGGTGCTCGTTGAGGATGAACTGGGCCAGCCCCTCGGGGCCCATCGTCTGCTCCAGGGCCTGACGGATGCCCGCGCTACCTTTGAACGCGCCCACACCGGCGATCTGGAGGGTGCCGTCAGCGGCGAAGAGATCGACGACGTCACTCCACATTCGTCGGTCGACGTAGGCGCCGTAGCTGTGTTGCAGGTTCCGGACGTCGTCCTCGTCGTTGAGCGCCTGGATACGCCCGAACAGGTCCTCGGCCCGCTGGTTGGTGTGCGACGCCGGGACCGACGGGGCCGGAATTGGCACTCCCACCGAGTCGGGCGTGAAGTGATACGGGACGACCGGGAGCAGCGCGTCGTCGGCGTTGCGCCACCCCTTCACGTAGTCGCCATCGAACTGCCGCCAATAGTGCAGCTTCGAGAACTTCCAGGTGCCGTTCTCGAGCACGTAGTCGTTCTCGTAGATGCCGCCGGCGATGCGCGTCCTGCCCTTGCCGTCGCCCATGAACCGCAGGCCGTTCCAGCGCCCCTTCGCGCTGCGCCCGTCGGGCGAGAGACTGATCGACGGGTTGTCGATGATCATGAAGTTCAGCGAGCCGGCCGCGAGGCCGTTCATTGCGCCGGCGTCGGTGGTCAGCCAGTTCTGGATAGCACTGCTGCCCGTCGCGACCTGCGTCCCCCACTGCAGGGTGCCATCGGCCGCGAACAGCGACGCCATCTTCTTGAAGTCGCCGAACTGGGCCAGTTGGGCGAAGGTGCGATCCAGGTCCTTGATCTCGCGGAGCGATTCGACTCGGTCGACCTTCTGGGCCAGGGCGTCCAACTCCCCCTTCGAATCCGCACCCGAGAGCGCCACCGACCCGGCTCCGATACCTGCTGCCAGAAGCAACGCCACCGCCACCCCGCGCGCACGTGTCATGCCGCCACCTTTTATAGCACGCTGGGAAGCTAGTGATGGTTGTCGAGAGTGTTGCGGAGCCGCTGAACTATCGTTTGCCGCCGAACACGCGGCCAATGCCGAAGTAGGTGCGCCACCGGCCGTCGAAGCCGGCCGAGCCCGCCAGGATGACGGGACCGACAAGCGTGTCCATAATCACCCCCGCACTCGCGTTGGTCCGGAGCGTGGCGCTGCTCCAGGCGTCGAAGGCGTCGCCGTTCTCGAGCCAACCGCCGGCGCTGATCGCCCCGCCGAGAAAGTCCGGCAGTCGTCCGAGCTGACGGAGATAGCCCGCACTGAGGATGTAGTAGTGGTCGCCCCGCAGCTCGCCGTTGCCATAGGCGCCCAGATGAAAGGTCGAACCCAGCGAGAACTGATCGGTCGGCAGCGGCGTGTGGTCGAACGACGTGCCGCCGCCGCCCAGCACGAACACGCGGTCCCGCCCGCGGACCGTCCAGAAGGTGTTGTCCTCACCCGCCAGCTGCGTCAGCCCGACGCTCGACCGCTGGCTCGCCAGCGGCGGCTCGACCTCCGGGGCGTCGACCACGTGCCGCAGATATGCGTACGCGGCGCTCCCGGCGCTCGGCAGGGCCGGACTGTCCTGGGAATCGAACCGCCAGGCCACCTCGGACACGACCGTCTTGCCCGCGAAGGCAGGCAGACCTGGATCGCCCACCTGGACCTCGGTGGACTGGCGGCCGATGAAGGCGCCGGCCCGCAGATCGCTTCGCCGGCCGAGATTGACGCCCACGTTCAGCCCGGCCTGGCTCAACCCTTCTCCGTACCGCGCGACAATCGCGTCGTCCTCGATGATGTTGAAGGTCCGGGTGACGATGCCCGCGAACGGCGCCACGAACAGGCGGCTCGCGCCAATCGGGGTGTAGAGCTCGGCCGCGATGCCCGGATCCGATCCGATCGTGGCGTCGAGGCGGAGCTCCGAGCCGGCGCCGAGCACGTCGTAGGCGAGATACCGCGCCGTCATCGTGACCCGGAACGAGTCCGAGACCGTGTTCTCCAGGCTGAGGCCCAGCATCAGGAACGGCGGCCCGTACGACTTGGGCTGCGCCTCGACGAGCAGGCCCGGCTCGCCGGCCTGATCGCTGGCGAAGCGCCACGTGATCGACTGGTAGCGGTCGAGCCCGGACAGCGCGTCCAGTTCCGCCTGTAGGAGAGAGACGTCGAACGGCTTGCCGACGTGGTGCGCCAGCTGCCCGTCGATGCGCCGCGTGTCCGCCGCCGTGAAGCCCTCGGCGCGCGTGAAGGCCGGGACCGGAAGCGCCGTCTTCCGGCGCGCCTGGCGCGCCGCCTTCCACTGCGCGTATTCCGCCTCGCTGACCGCCAGCGGCAGCAGGCGATCGCGCATGGCCTCGGCGGCCTTGTAGCCTTCGGCCACGAGCTCGCGGCTCCGCCGCCAGTCGAGCGATCCGTAGTCGGCGAGCGGCACGTCGATGACGATGTCGGCCTCGGTGATGTGCGCCCTGGTGTTGGCGCGCATCATGGCGTCGATGGTCTCGCCAGCCAGACCGAGCATCGACTGGTTGACGCTCGTGCGGTCGGTGAGGTCGCCGACGTTGACGGCGACGATCCGGGCGCCACCCATCGCCTTCACGACATCGGCCGGCACGTTGTTCAGGGTGCCGCCATCGACCAGGAGCTGACCCTCACGGGACACGGGCGGAAAGATCAATGGAAGCGACATCGTCGCCAGCAGCGCCGACGCGAGCGGGCCGCGGTCGAGCACCACGGCCTTCGCAGTGAGCAGATCCATCGCCACGACGGCGAATGGTGTCGGCAGGTCGCCGAAGGTGCGGGCGCCGTAATACGGGGCGGTGAGCCGTTCGATCAGCCGCCCGACCTGTTCGCCGTTGTTGAGCGCCGGCGGCGCCTTGAGGCCGCGCTTCAGCCCGAACTCGAGGCGCGACGGGTAAGCTCTTTCGTCCGATTTCCGGCGGATGTTCTTGAACGCGAAGCTTGACGCCCCGAACATCGCGTCCCAGTCGAGGTGCTGCACCATCTCGTCGATCTCGGCCGCGTCCATGCCGGTGGCGAAGGCGCCGCCAATCAGGCCGCCCATACTGGTGCCGGCGGCCATGTCAATCGGGATGCGATGCTCCTCGAACCAGCGAATGACACCGACGTGGGCGATGCCGCGGGCGCTGCCACCACCGAACGCCACGCCGACCGTGCGCCGGCTGCCCTGCTGCGCTTCGGCTGACGCCACGGCGATCGCGATATACGCCAGAACGGCGAACCGGATGCCCGCACGACGCGCGCTCATTGATCGAGTGGTTCTCGTTCGCGACCTCGTCCACCGTCTGGAAGAAGGCGTTCGACCGGTCGCGGTCGATAAACTGATGCTCATTCCAGCCGCAGGGGCAAGGAGCAGGCCAACTATCCTGGTGAAAGCTGGCCGAGGAGTTCCGGCCAATCAGCCTGGTTTGAGGTCCTGCGCCTTCGAGGTGCGGCGGGTGAGAGGAAGCTCACAGAATACAGTGAGCATCGATCTCACACGGCGGCGTGAGTTCGTGTGCTGCCCTTCAACAGTGAACGCAGCATGGCCTGCATGCCGGCCTGGTCAGGCGTATCGAGCGCGCGAGCGGCGAGGTACTCACTTGCTTACGCGACCTTCCGTTGGCCTTGCTGAATGAACGCGAGCAGGTCGCGGTTCACGATGTCGGCGTGTGTGGCGGTGAGGCCGTGCGGAAGGCCCGGATAATAGATCTCCACGGCCCCCTTGATCAGCTGCGCTGACCTCTTCGCCGAATCCTTGACGGGCACGATCTGGTCGTCCTCACCGTGCATGACCAGCGTCGGGATGTCGAACTTCTTGAGGTCTTCGGTGAAGTCGGTTTCAGAAAAGGCCTTGATGCTGTCGTACGCGTTCGTGAGGCCGGCCTGCATGCTCCAGAGCCAGAACTGATCGAGAGTGCCCTGCGACACCTGCGCACCGGGCCTGTTGGCGCCATAGAACGCGGGAGCGAATTCTTTGTAGGCCTGCGAGCGGTCCTTGGCCAAGGCGGTCCGAAGGTTGTCGAACAGTTCGATGGGGAGCCCTTCCGGATTGCTCGCCGATTTCAACATGATCGGCGGCACGGCCGCGAGAAGAACGGCCCTGGCCACACGCGTCGTGCCGTGCCGACCGATGTAGCGCGCCACCTCGCCGCCGCCCGTCGAGTGGCCGATCATCGTGATGTCCTTGAGATCCAGCGCTTCGATCAGCGCCGCCAGATCGTCGGCATACCCGTCCATGTCGTTTCCCGACCAGGCCTGGCTGGATCGGCCATGGCCGCGACGATCGTGTGCCACGACTCGATAGCCGTGGTGTGCGAGGAACAGCATCTGGCCGTCCCACATGTCGGAGCTCAGCGGCCATCCGTGCGAGAGGGTGACGACCGGTCCGTTGCCCCAGTCTTTGTAGTAGATGGTCGTTCCGTCCTTCGTCGTGATCGTGCTCATGTGCGTTACTCCTGACTGATCAGCCTGCACAGCGGGATTGCTTGCGGCCGCGGTTCAGCGCGTGCGAGCGAGGTGTGCGTGCATTCGCGAAGACCGGGACACACGTCGGGATGTGACAGCTGCGGCGGCCGTTGAGACAAGGTCGATGGAGCCGCTGCCCTGGTGATTTCCACAGCTGAGCTGGCATTTCATCGACCAATCAGCGCCTCACCCGATACCAAAGTCTTATGGACTTTGGTATCGACCTGGACGCATTCTGCCAGCGAATCAGCTCAAGGGCGGCTCGCAACGAGACCGACCGGTGCGAAACATACCTGTGGTCGCTTACCCGAACGAGGCTCCCTTGTCGGGTTCCGGTGGGATGGCCATGCGCGTTGTCATTTCAAGTGAGGCCACGACCCCGTTTACTTTGTCGTGAACCGCTTGACGAACTCGAGCGCCTTCTCGGCGACCTCCCGCCAGCCAGCGTCGATCGTCAGCGCGTGCCCGCGGCCCGACATCTTGACGATTTCCGTCAGACCTTCGTTCCTCTTCTCCCTCTTGTAGGCCGCGTTCGCGATCGCCCAGGGGACCGTGTGGTCCGAGTCGGCGGAGACGATCAGCATCGGACCCCGTTCCGGGTTCATCGAGTCGACCTTCGCCTCCGACCATGGATTGATGTTCGCGGACGCCGCCTGAAAGAGCGCCTCGCCGGAGCCGGGGACGGAGTAGCCAAGGTACAACTCCTTCGCTTCGTCCTCGCCGACTGCGTTCGCGAAGCTGTAACGGAACTGTTCATAACTGAGCGGGACCGCACGGTTCCAGTTCGCGGGGTTACGGAGGCCGACGCTGGCCGCGCGCAGCGCCGAGATCGGCAGCGGGAGCACGCCGCGGAACGGAGCCGGGCTGATCGCGACTGACGCCGCAGCGAGCCCGCGCCCTGCCAGAATCATGGTCAGCAAGCCGCCGAAGGAGTGTCCGATGATCACCGGCTTCCGATCGAGGCGGCGGATAATCGCTTCTTCGTAGTCGGCGATCGCGCCGATCCCCTTGCCCGCAAACACCTCAGGGTGCTCTCTGGCCTCGGCCACCGTCTCGGGATCGTCGGGCCAGCCCGGTGTCACCCCCACGTAGCCCGCCTCCTCGAACAGCGTCACCCAGCGGTCCCAGCTCGAGGGCAGCAGCCAGAGCCCGTGAACGAAGACAACGGGCGTGGCGCTCGAGGCGTTCGCGCGCTCGATCTGCGCTGCCTCGTGGTCAGTCATAGTCGGCCCGGTAGTCACGATGGTCATCTTCAAGCTCCTCGTTTCACGCGCAGCGAGGTCGGCGTGCACTCGTAAGGACAGGGACAGAGGTCGAGATGTGACAGCCGGGGGTCACGGCCCATTGTCACAAGTTGGGATACTGGCTGGTCCTAGAGCGATATGAGCGCTGAGACGCCATCGACCACGGCCGGCACGTCCGTGAGTGCGTTTGCGGGTCACGGGCCGGACTGGATCGAGGTTGGCCGTGGCGGACCAGACGAGGATGCGTGGGGCCGATCGGACAGTTTCGACCCCGACAACGTGGGCGACATCGCCGACGAGGGCGCAGGACACCGGGGTTAGCGAAGCGAATCCGCCCCGTAACGATCAGCATCAGACAGGAGCAGGTCATGCCCACGAACCCCTCCATCTCTCTCGATACGCCAGGCACTCGACTCGTCGCGGGCATCAGCGTGCCTGATGCCCCGCTCATCACCGCGGTAATCGAGTACGCGCAACGGCTCTCTGACCCGTATCTCTTCAATCACGCGATGCGTTCATGGTTGTTCGCTGAACTGATTGGCCGCACGAAGGGGCTCGACTTCGACCACGAGGTCGTGGCGATCGGCACGATTCTCCACGACATCGGCCTTACGTCGGCCGTGTCAGGCCCGAATCGCTTTGAAGTGAACGGTGCCGACGCTGCCTTGTCGTTCATCGCGGGCCGAGGTTTCTCCAATCGCCGCGCGCAGCTGATCTGGGACCTGGTGGCCCTCAACTCGACACCGTCGCTCGCGCTCCACAAGGAGCCGGAAGTGGCGGTTGGCACGATGGGCATCGGACTCGACTACGGTGGCTTCGGCTTCGACACGGTTCACGCGGACGATGTGATCCGGATCGTCAGTGCCTTTCCCCGTCTGAAGATGAAAGACAGGTTCACCGAGGCGTGCTGTCGCCTCGTGACCGAACAGCCTCACACGAGTTACGACAACTTCCTGCATGACTTCGGCGAGCGCTTCGTGCCTGGCTACAAGGCACTGTCAACAGTCGACCTGTTGATGAACGCTCCCTTCGACGAATAAACCTCCACGGAGGCGATATGACTCTTTCGGACATCGCTTCGCGCATGGCCGGCGGACGAGCCATGGGCAAGTACACGGGCGGCCTCATTCGCCACTATCGATAGATCGCCGGACCCAGCCGCGCTAGCCACTGTCACACAACGCGGCGCGGCCCGGTCATACCGGCACACGGTTCGGGGTTGAATGGCCACTCTAAGGGGGCATCTATCATGAAGCTCGTCATCATCGGCGGCACTGGATTGATCGGATCGAAGCTCGTCAGCAAGCTTCGTGAACATGGCCACGACGCGGTAGCGGCGTCGCCCGACACCGGCGTCAACACCCTCACCGGGGTCGGGCTGGCCGAGGCCCTGAAGGGCGCGGCAGTCGTCGTGGACGTGTCGAACTCTCCGTCGTTCGAGGAGAAGGCCGTCATGGAGTTCTTCACCACATCCACGCGGAACCTTCTCACGTTCGCGGCAGCAGCGGGGGTGACACATTACGTCGCGCTGTCGGTGGTTGGAACCGAGCGCATTCCCGACAGTCCGTATCTGCGGGCGAAGAACGCTCAGGAAGCTCTCATCAAGGGCGCCGGAATCCCTTACACCATCGTTCATGCCACGCAGTTCTTCGAGTTCGTCAAGCGCATCGCGGACGAAGCCACCGAGGGGACGACGGTTCGGCTGCCGCCGGTCCTCGTCCAGCCTATGGCGGCCGATGACGTCGCCAAGGCCGTCGGCCAGGCCGCGGTGGGCGCACCGCTGAACGGGACGATTGAAGTGGCCGGTCCCCAGCAGTTTCGCTTCGACGACCTCATCCGTCAGGGTCTCGGCGCGCGTCACGACTCCCGCGAGGTTGTCGCCGACCCTCACGCGCGGTACTTCGGCGCCGAGCTCGGCGAGCACTCCCTGATTCCGGCCGGCGACGCGCGGCTGGGCGAGGTTCGGTTCCAGGACTGGCTCGGCCAGCCCATGCTCCAGAGCGGCGGCGTGGTGCAGCAGCGATGAACATGCGTTCCGAAGCCATAGCTGCCTGGCGATTCGCGTGGAGGTGAGTACACGGAGATGCCGGGAATGCGGCAACGCGTCGGTCGACCGTCTCGCGTGCGCCTTCCGCCGAAACCGCACTCGAGAACGGACTGATACCACCTCTGCAGCTCGACACCATCCGCCAGGACATCGAAGCGAGCCTGCCCCGGTTGCGAGGCTGCCGGCGGCTCATGACCGTCATTCCGGCCACGATGGAGGAACAACCCCGTATCGTGGACCTCCTGCGAGACGACAACCTGTCACAGCTTCGACGGCTTGCTAGCGTCCGACCGGCCTGCGCGATGAGCTCAGAGTTGCGACCTCAAGGTCACGCGGCATGGTCCTGTACGCGGAGGCTTCGAGCGGCCAGCCGCGTTGGCAGCGACGATCACGTGGGCTGTACTGGGTGCACGACCGAACTGCGCGGACCAAGGGTGAACGCTCGGTTGGGAACTGCCGCGAAGGGGTTTAGTCCAATTCGCGTTGGCCCTTGGGCTGCGTTCCGAACTGTGGCGTGCCGGACAAGCGCGCAAGGTGCTGCGGTTTGAGCACGTCCACGCGCGCGCGGCGGAGACGCACAAGCCCGTTGTGCTCGAAGTGCTCGAGAATGCGGCTCACCACTTCGCGCGCGGTTCCCAGCTCGTCAGCGAGCGCCTGGTGTGTCGCCTTGAGCACTGGACCACGCGACACCAGAAGATCGGCCAGTCGCTCGTCGAGTCGCGTCATGGCTATTTCTTCGATCAGCGTCATCAGGAAGCACAGCCTCGCGGCGAACAGGCCGAACACTTCGTTGCGGAACGCTGGGACTTCGTCAACAAGCGTTCGAAACAGAGGCTTCGCCATCGCGGCCCCGACCACGTCGCCTGCGGCTCGGGCTGCCGCCGGGTAGACGACGTCGGCGAGCAGACAACTCGCCGACAGGCCGCAGAACTCGCCGGGGCGGAGTGTGTAGAGGGGTATGGTGCGGCCCGTCGGCAAGGGCTTGATCACGCGAATCGAACCGGACACGAAGAGCGGAAGCGCCGTGCAGCTGTCGCCGACGTTGAACAACTCCTGGCTGTCAGACGCACGGACAGGCTGAAGCTCCGATCGAATGCGGATGAGCAGGTGCGCCGGCAGCTGCCTCAGAAGCGGATAGGCCTCGAGGATCCTTGAGTGCTCGCTCGACACGGCGGCCTCAACGCAAACGCCGTACCGACTGCAACACCAAGGCTCTTCGTGCTCTGCCGGCGGCACCACCTTTCGCCGCCCGTAACGACTTACGGAGGCCGTCTCCGCGAGTAACGGGCCTCGCTAGCGGCTCGTCACTGCGCTCGCCGTGTTCGAGTAGGACGACGTTCCGGCTTCGTTGACCGCGCGCACGCGATAGGTGTAGGTCGTCCGAAGGGCCAACAATCGATCGGTGAACGTGGTCGCGGTTCCGGCGACCGAAGCGACTCGAGCGAAGTTCGTACAACCTGATCCAGTGCATCGCTCGATCTCGACCGCGGTCTGCGCAATCGTACCGTTCGTCCACCTCAACGCGATCGACTTGCGGGCGCTGGCGGCAGCGGTGAGCGCGGCCGGCGCCTGCGGTGTCGCACCTGTCACCGCGATCGTCGTCGCCGTCGTGTTGGACGCTCCACCGTTGTCGGTCACCGTGAGCGACGCCGTGTAGGTGGCGGGTCCAGAGTACATGTGTGCGGTTCGTGCGCCGACGCTGAATTGGCCGTCGCCGAAGGCCCACGACCACGCCACGATTGTGCCGTCAGCGTCGCTCGAGGCAGAGCCATCGAACGTCACAGTCAATGGTCCGGGACCAGACGTCGGAGTCGCCGACATTACCGCTGTCGGGGGTTGATTCCCGGTCGCCACGGGGCGCCAGCAGGTGATCAGCGCGTCGTAGCCCCCAGTCGCGCAGACGTTGCCATTCGGCAGCGCGTTTCCCCACACAGTCGCCATGCGCGCGACCGCCTGCCAGAGCAGCGTGCCGTCAGGACCGTAGCCGACGGTCACACCTGGTATGAAGCCGCCGGGAAGATTGGGGCCTCCCTTCCCTGTCACCACGGTTGTGCCATCAGCTAGCGTGAACACGGCTGCGGGAATTTCATCCGTGTTCAGCCCTCCATCCCGCACCGCCTCCCAGCGGAGGGCGCCCGTCGGTTCGAGCGCCACGGTGTACCAATCGAGGAAGCCGCGATTCGTCTGACCGGTCGCGATCACGCCGCCATCTGGAGCCAGCGCCATTCGCAGTCCAGCTGCATCGGCCGCGTCCGCAGGTTTCAGGTCGCGTCGCCACAGACGCGCACCCGTTGCGCGATCGTACGCAACGACCGTGAGCCAGTACCGGAGCGTCGAGGTGCCGGCGCCGGTGACACTTTGACCCGTCACAAACACACGCGACGCGTCCACGACGACATCTCTCGTGGTGAGACCCTCAGGGGATACGACCAGCCAGCGTCTCGCACCGGTGAGGGCGTTGAAGGCCGCGACAATCCACGTCGCGCCGCCGACGATGTTGCCGGTGAGCACGACATCGGCGCCGTTCGGGCTCAATTCAGCGGATGTGGCTACGTCGTTGGCGAACGTGCCGGTCGCTATCACCTGCGACCACTGCAGAACGCCGGAGGCATCGTATTTCTGCAGCCGGATGTCCTGCCCATCGCCAACCGAGTTGAACGCGAGATACGCGCTGCTCGCGGCATCCACGAGCAGCCGTCCGACCGAAGGAGACGTGCCTGCGATATCGCGCCGCCAGAGCAGCGTGCCGTCGGAGGAGTAGCGCACCAGCGTGATGCTGATCGGATTGCCGGTGGAGGTGATGTTGTGGCCGACCGCGACGAAATCGCCCTCGGGTGAGGCCGCGATCCAATCGCCGAGGAAACGTCCGATGTTTGGAGTCACGGTACTTCGCCACCGGAACGTCCCGTCCTGCGTATACGACGTGACCGCGAGATCCTGGCTGTTCAGCGCGGGGCCCGACACGATCGCGACGTTGCCCATCGCGTCGACCGCCATCTTGGCAGATTGGCCGGCGCCGGTCGTTCCTGCATCGAGGCCACCGGCGGTCCACAAGACCGGGAGGTTCGTGGCGAGGAGAATCGCTCCCGTTCCAATCAGGATCAGAACCGCGATGAGGGCTGCGGTCCGCTCATGCAATCTCATCTGCCACCTTCCTTTGTCGGGCAGCGTAGCAGACGCGGACGAGCGCGTCAGTGACAGCAGTCACCAAACACGATTGATTCAGTGGTGAGTCGGAAGTGCCGAAGATCGCAGCACTACGAGGTGTGCCGACGGACGTAGGACCGGAAGGGCCATTCTGGACGAGCCGCTCCCTCAGGGCTGATTCAATAGCGGAATGTTCGCAAGAGGGACGGGGGGCGGCACGGACTGCAGGTACGCGTACACGTCGGCGAGCTCCTGGTCGGTCATCACTTTGCTGCGATACGGCGGCATGTTGCCGGGACGAGGATTGCGCACATACGAGATAAACACCGCCGGCGCCAGCCTGGTCTGCGCGAGACGCGGTCCTGCCAGCCCGCCTTGCCCGACCGTGCCATGGCATTGATAGCAACCGTTACGCATGAGGAGGCGCTTCCCATTGACGGCGTCTCCCGTGTTCGTCTGGGCAAACGCCGTTGTCGCAAGCAACGGCAGCAGTATCAGGAAGATCCTCATGACTAGCGCGGTTGCGTCACCACGTCGAGCAGCGCGGGCTCACCGGCTTTCACCCGTTCAATCGCGCGCCGGATTGCTGGAGCCAGGTTGTTCGGGTCGGTAATCGGGCCCTCTGCGTACAGACCATAGCCCCTGGCAATCGATGCGTAATCGATATCGGGGCTGCCCAGCGCGGTGCCGATGTCGCCGTTCTCGATGCCTCGATTGAACTTCGCGCCGAACATCTGAATGTACATGCGCTCTTCGTGGTACGAGCGATTGTTGTGCATGATGTTCAGCAAGGGAATCTTGTGGTGCGCGGCCGTCCACAACACGCCCGGAGCATAGTTGAGATCGCCGTCGTTCTGAATGTTGATCGAGAGCCGGCCGTGCTTCCTATTGGCGAGGGCGGCGCCCACTGCCGCGGGAGCGCCGTAACCGATGCCGGACCCGCCGTGCGTTCCGATGAATTGATAGTGCTTGTCGAAATTCCACAGACGCGTTGGCCATGAGCTGACCATCCGATCCCAGGACACCAGAGACCAATCTTCGTTCTTGATCTGCGCCCACAACTCGGCTGAAAGACGCGCGGTGCTGATGGGGCTGGCGTCCCATCCCACCGTGGCCTGTTCGCGATGCTGTTGCCGCCACCGGCGGCCAGCGTCGGCGATCTGCACGCCGCGCGCCTGCATCGCCCGGCGGCGGTCGGCGGTTGTCAGCCTTTTGACGGCCTCGATGAGCTCAGGCAGGGTCGCTTCGGCATCACCGGTAATCGAGAGGTCTGCTTCCATGTATCGGCCGAAATCCTGATGGTTCGATTTGTGATTCAGCTCGACGGCCGAGACCGTGATGATCTTCGCTCCCGGCTTCGTTGTCGGACGCGATTCCATTCCGAACCGGTTGAGCGGCGTCATCTGATGGGTAATGCTGTAGAAGTCCTGGACCTCGAGACCAAGAATGACGTCGGCATCGCGGACGTTCGGCGTCAACGGCAACACGCCGGGATCCGCGTACAGCGGATGCGCGCTCGGAAAATTCATCCGCAGCCGCTGGTCTTTGACAGGGGCTTGGAGCGCCTCCGCCAATTGGACCAATAACTCGATGCCCTTGGGCGTGCGAGCGACCCGTCCGGCCACGATCACCGGGTTCTCGGCCGCGACGAGCATCCGGGCCGCCTCTTGAACGGCGGCGGAGTCGCCCTGTGGAGGCGCGCTCATCACGAGCTTGGGAATTCGGAGGTTCTTGTCAGCGATCGGCTCTTCCTGCAGTGTGCCATCGGCCACGATGACGACAGGTTCGTAGGGCGGCGTCATCGCGATCTTGTAGCCACGTACGGCGGATTCGGCAAAGTGTCCGAGGCTGACGGGCGTGTCGTCCCATTTCACGAAGTCGCGCACCATCGACGCCGCATCCTGGACGCTGTGCACCCACTCCGCGTTATTGCGACGGAAATTCACGTCGAGAATGTTGCCGAGGACGATGTACAGCGGCACGCGGTCGGCGTAGCAGTTGAAGATGGCCATGGACGCATGCTGAAGGCCGACGTTCGCATGCACCATGATCATCATGGGCTTGCCTTCGATCTTGGCGTAGCCGTGCGCCATGGCCGCGGCCGATTCTTCATGGGTGCAGGTCAACCACTCGGGGCTCTTGTTGCCGCCGTAGTTGATGAACGACTCCTGGAGACCTCGGAAGCTCGATCCTGGATTCGCCGCGCAATACTCGATGTCGAGCGTCTTGAGCACGTCGACCATGAAGTCCGATCCCGGCTTCTCGTTGCCGGTGATTTCCACCGAGCGGGAGGGTTCACCGGTCGCGGGCGGTTCCGGTTGCTGCGCCGCCCCAACCGGCGTCACGGCCAAGCCGGCGGCGCCGGCGGCGGCACCTTGCAGAAAGCCACGACGACCAACCAACCTTCTCGGTTTCGACATGAGTCGGACTTCTATCAGGCTTCGCCGTCCTAAGGCAATGGGAGGTTTCGACGTTCTGTCGTCTTCCGCGGATGGGCCGAGACGTCAGGGATGGCTCGGCATCGTCCGTTTGCCGTCCACGACCGGCGGAAAGTCCTTCACCTCGTCATAGGCTTCGGTGATGAAGCGATCCTTGCTCTGCTGCGTGTCGCCGAGCGTCGTCTTGTCGTAGGGCGCCGTCACGTTCGCCGCCAGCACGTCTTTCAACGACTTGCCTTGACCGCGTAGCGCTTTCACCTTGGCCATGATGTCGACGAGCATTGCGCGGTACCCGAGCAGATCGGCCTTCTTGACGAGCGTGCCATGGCCCGGGACGAGCGTCGTGTCCGCGCCCGCCAGTCGTTCGATGAGGTCAATCGCCTCGAGCATGCCCGCGATCGAGCCGCCGTTGCCCTGGTCGGCGTAGGGATAGCCGAAATTGCGGTAGAAGTCTTCGATGTAGATCGCGTTCGCGCTCCGGAAACGAACGATGGTATCGCCCGCGGTGTGGGACGGCATCATGGGAATGAAGTCCACCGTCTCGCCGTTCATCGTCAGCGTCAGCGCAGGCTCGCCCTTCGTCGCAGGGTCGCAGCGGTAGGTCGCCATCGGGATGCCGGCCATGTCGGGCGCTGAGGCCGGCTGGCCATCGGGGCGCCGCGCCGGTCGAAGCATTTCGTTGCGGAGATCCTCTTGCGCATGGATCAACGCGCCCTGCTTCGCGAAGAAGGCGTTCGCGCCGGTATGGTCGCTGTGAATGTGCGTGTTGACCAGCACCCTGAACGGCGCATTCGTGAAAGAGCGGATGGCCTTCAACGTTTGCTCGGCGACCTGGCGGTTCTGGGTATCCACCATCAGGATGCCGTCGGGTCCGAAGAGCACCATGACTCGACCGCCAGACCCGTCTGGATGCGTCGGATCGAGGCCTTGCGATCCATGCAGGACGAAGAGATTGGGCGACATCTTCTCCGTCACCCGGATCTCGATCTTCTCCCACGGCGTCTGGTAGCCCGCGGGAAACGTGAACGGACCCTTCCCTGGTGCGATGAGGGTGATGGGATACCGCGCGTCCTGGGTCCAGACCGTCGCGGGAATGCTGGCGACCACGGCCACAGCCAACACGAACAATGCGCGCGTCATCATCCACTCCCCCCGGCCGGACGCTCCTCAGGCCACTAGCGGCCGCCGGCCGGTGCGACGGGCGGGCGCGGACGCGTGAGATATGCGACCAGCGTATCCAGATCGGCATCGCTGATCTCGGTCTTACGAAAGAACGGCATGATCGAGGTTCCGCGCCGCACGAACAAGCGAACGGCGGCCGGCGTGAGGTCGGTTCGCTCGTCGAGCACGCCGGGCACTTGGCCACCGTACTTTGCCTGAAGCGCCACAGTGCCCGGGAACCGGTTGCCACGGCCATGACAACTGGCACACCAATACCCGTACGTCTCGCGTCCCTTCTCGACGTTCGCAGGCGGCTGCTGCGCCAGCGCCATGGCGGGCGCGGCGAGCCACGCGATGGCCAGGAGTCCGTTCCGGATTGCGTTCATGCGCGTGCCTTCCGCAGATGCTTCGGCCAGATCCCGGACCGGCCGGCCGCGAGGATGCCGTTCGGATCGAGCGTGTCTTTGATCGCTTCGTGAACGCGGAGCAGCACATGGTTGTTGAACGAGTAGGTCGCCATCACGGCGTCCTGGAAGGCCGGAGGCGTTCGGTACTCGCCCCATCCGTGTTCGGCTGCCACCGTGACGAGCCGCTCGAACGTCGCCCGCGTACGCTGGTTCTGTGCGACGTTGTTGCGATACACCGGAAAGCCCATGATGAAGATGAAGACGCGGTGCATCCACGTGGCGGGCGTACTGAACGGGTTCACGAGCGGTGGCGTCCCCGTTTGCCGGAACACGTCCATGAACACACGCTGCGCTTCGAGAATCGCTTCGCCGGTCTTCGGGATGACCGGAGAGAACCACAGATGGCCGTCGCTTGGCGACGGATTGAACGGGCTGCGCGCGCCGATCGAGAAGATCGCCATGTTTGGCACTCCGATCGCCACTTGATGGACGCGCGAGAGCTGTTCCTCGGTGAGCGGGAATCGCAACAGCGGGCCATCCTCGAACGTGGCCCCGGGAATCGCTGTGAGGCGCTCCTTCGCATACTGCATTTGCGAGCCGATGACGGTGGCCGGCCCGTACCATTGCAGCTCGCAGCTCCAATAGCCGCGACCCTGCTGCTGAGCAAAACGATCGAGCGCGTCATCCGACGGCGTACCCTGCGCGAGAAGTGCAGTGAGCTCCGGATTTGGTCCGAACGACCGCACGGGGCTCCCGTAGTTGGGCATCCCGATCGCACCGGAGTACTCGAGCTCGTTCACCATCGCCACGAGCGGCACGATGTCCCGGCGCCGGGGCACGATCACGGTCGTCGTCTGATAGGCCTCAGGCGCGGGGAAGAGATGGAAACCCATCTTCGTGACAATCCCCACATTGCCCTGCGCGAAGAGACCATCGAGCGTCGGGCCGAACCCGTAGCGGTATTCGCCCCAGGTCTTCGCGCCTGGCAGCGCGCCCATTCCGGTTCGTACGATTTCACCGTCCGGCATCACGGCTTCGAGGCCGCAATGCGAGTGAAAGTGATCCCGGAAGTTCCCATACGTGTACCCGACGCCGTGATCGAGGGCATTGCCCAACGGGCTTCCCCAACCCGGATCGGGAGTGTCGATCCAGACCTTGAGCTTTCGGTCCTGGACGTGGCGATAGAGATCGAAATACGAGACGCCCGGCTCGACGATGGCGAAGTAGCGCTGGTCGTCCACCTCGAGGACACGGTTCATGCGTTTCAAGTCGACGACAACCGTGCCGGAGAGATTGCCGGCCGAACCGCCATATCCGAGGTTCTTGCCCGTGGAGATCGCGAACAGCGGTATGCGGAATCGGTTCGCGGTACGCACAATCTGCGACACCTGTTCGACGGTGTCCGGGGCAACCGCTGCCGACACGAGCCGTTCCTCGGGCTCACCCCAGAGCGGCGAGTAGGCGTCCCGATAGAGTGCCACGTCCTCATCCGACGTGAAGACCCATTGCGCACCAACCGTGGCGGTGAACTGTTTCAGGGCTTCAGCCCAGTCGCCGGCGGTGACGCCAGGAGGAGTCGCCATTTCACATCCTCTCGATACGCTGGTGCGGCGCGATGATCCAGGCCGTAAGCGCGTCGTCACCGCTCGCCTCGGTCAGTGCACCGCGATAGGTGACGCGCAGACCGTGGTCCCATGCCCAGCGTTCCAGGCAGAACAGCGGCCCGTGCTTGGTCGCGCCCGCGATCGCGACTGGACGCTGTCTCCAGACCAACGACAGGTCGCGATACCAGAAATCGGTGATATCAGCGCGAAAGCGCGTGACCGGGACGCCGCGCTTCGCCACGGCGTTCGCGAATGCGACGCTGGCATCGAAACGCTCGTCACAGACCACGGTGTAGAGCCGTTCCTCGAGCGCACGCGCCGCCACCGCGCGCGCAGGCGGAGCGGCGGGCATGCGTGGCCGCAAGGACAGCGGCAGGAGCGGCGCCGCAAGTGCCGCCTGCAGAAAAGCTCGTCGTGTCGTCATATCGCTCCTTCTCAGCCGAGGGAAGCGAGGCGGCCTGGTGCGGCCGCCCTCCAGAGTTGTGACTACTGGCGGTTCGGAGTCGTCTGCGATGGTGCGCCACCTCGCCCGGCTCCGCCGTTTGCGGGCGGCAGGGCCGGCACGTCTCCCACGGGCGGGATAGGCGGCAGACCATCCAGCAGGGGCTTGTAGAAGTCGGGAGTCTGCTCGCACATGTACTCAGGCACGCGACTGAACTCGGGGCGCAGCGCATGCCGTGCCGACAACCGCCAAGGGCCCGTGAAGAGATCCGGATCCTCCAGCGTGATCTCGAGCCCCAGCGTGTCGTAGTCGATTCGCCGTATGCGCTCGACCATGTGCAGCATTGGCGAGTGCCTGAACCCGCCGGTGAAGGCACCTTCATCTGCACCAACCGCGGTCTTGAGATTGAGCCCGCGCGTATCCACGACGAGCGTGTCGCCATCCCACGTGGCCACTGAATCACCGAGAAACGTCAGCTTCTCACCCTTCATCACGTCGTCGGAATGCTCGGCGCCGATCGCGAAGACTCGATACAGGTGCATCCGCTCAATCAGCTGCACGACCGTTGTCGGCGTCTGAACGATCTGAAAGTGATAGGCCGGACCAAAGTAGATCGGGACGGATCGCACGCCGCACCCGGCTCCCACTTCATAGGGATCGTTCACGATCTTCAGGTTCTCGAGGCCTGGCTTCGGGCTTGGCCTCGTCGGGAGACGAGGAGCATTCCCGGCAGGCGCCGGGCCAACGCCACGAACACCGAGCCCGAAGGGGCCGCCAAACCAGACGCCCTGCAGGTCCGGCTTTCCATCAGGCATGCGAGGGACGCGACGCGGTCCCGCCGTCTCTGCCACGGCCACGGGTCGAGTGCCCCGCACGACGAGGGTCACCGTGCGCGTCACCACCTCGCCGTTCGGCCCGCCCTCGGTTCGCAAGGTGTATGTGGTCGTCGCCGAGGGGGATATCCGGATGGTGCCACGCGCTTCCACACGCCCGACACCGGGCGACAGTGTGATGTTCGTGGGATTCTCCGCGCTCCACGTGATGCGCGCGGGCTGGCCCGGGTCGATGGTGGCCGGGGTCACCGTGAAATCCAGGATTCGAGCAACCGGACAGGGAAAGGGCTCGGGCAGACCGCAGCCACGCCCCGGCACCTGCCCCTGACCACCGCCCTGCGTCCGGACTGCCGACGCCAAGCCGCACAGCGCCAGTACCGTCAGGATCGCGACGGCTCTGGCCTTTTTCGGCACCGCCCTCGACACGGCTCCTCCGTCAGGTACGAATGGCTCGACCATCAGGCAACTGAATGGCGCGAACCAGCATGGCGGCCTTGCTGTTCCGGGCAGGACTGCCCACCGCCGTAATCTTATCGCCGACCTTCATCGTGGATGCCGACCACCCGTAGGTCTCCAGGGTCGCAAGTGGCTGAGCCTCGAGCATCCACTCCGTCTGTTTGCCGTCTTTGTCAGTGACCGTGATGTAGAACACGCTATGGGGGTTCTTGAGCTCGATGCGCGCCACGATGCCGGTCACCGTGACATTGTTCTGCATGTCGTACATCGCCATCGAATGATGGGCCGACGTCGACACCGCTGCGGCGGCCAGCCAGACCAGCAGACCGAAACACCATGCACTGACTCTTCTGCTCATAAGCGACGAGGTCTCGTCCTCCAGCCGTTTCGCAGCCCGAAATTAGCACGGGGGGGCCGGGCGTGGAAAGGCTTCCGAGCGTTCGGAGCCGTCGTCAGCGGGTGTTGGTCGCCGATCTGCCGATCCGCTCCGGGTGGAGGGTCACCTTCTGGATCCGCCAGTTGTTCATGTCGGCGACGAACAGCTCGTTCTCCGACGGGCAGGCCAGGCCATGAATCCAGTTGAACTGCTTCGGGCCTCGGCCCGACTCGCCGATCCAGCCGAGAATCTTCCCGTCCAGCGTCATCTTGTAGATCCGTCCGGGCTCCTCGTCGGAGGTGTAGAGATACTGCGTGGGAGTGTTGGTGATGCAGATCGTCCACGGCTGCGTCTGATCGGGTCGCGTCGCCGGCAGATTTCCGAGCGCCGGGTGGCGCGCCTTGTCGTACGTCACGTTGAGAACGATGAAGCGCTGAAACGTGCCGTCGCGACTGAACACCTGAATGCGGCGGTTGTTGCGGTCGGCCACGTAGACGTTGTTCTGGCGGTCGATCCCGATGTTGTGGAGCGTGTTGAACTGCGACGGATTCTGATCGCCCTGGGGGCCGCTGGAGCCGCGCGACCCCCACGACGTCACCCAGTTACCGTTCTTGTCGAACTTCGCGACGCGGGAATTCCGGTAGCCGTCGCTGATGTAGATGTTGTCGTCAGAGTCGAAGGCGACGTCGGTCGGCCCGCCGAAGTATCCGTCGACGTGCGTGGGCGGCGTCCCGCCTCGTCCGACCGGAACGTAGTAGTCGGGCGTATCGGGCCCCTCAGGCCGACGACCCAGATTGAGCGTGACGTAGCCCGCGGGGTTGAACCGCACCGCCGCGTGGGTCCCCTTGTCCACCACCCACAGGTTGTCGAACCGGTCGTAGCGCAGGCCGTGACCATAGGCCAGCCCATACACGCCCTTCCCGACCTCGCGGATGAACTTGCCCGACGGATCGAACTCCAGCAATTGCGTCGACGCATTGCCGTACACCGGCCCTGATGTGGAGCTGCCGGGATGATTGAGCACGGCAATCCGGCCCTTGGAGTTGATGGCCACGCCGAGCACCTCGCCAAGGTTCATGTCGGGCGAGTACTTCAGGAACTCGGAGTTCGACTCCCATGGAATCTCCGGCGCGGTCACCACGGCCGCGGCGCGCTCAGGAGGTGCCTGCTGAGCACGCACCTCTAGTTGACGCCACTGCGCAACACCGGCCAACGCGAGCCCGAACACGCCGCTAGCGATCAGAAGCCGCTTCACCACGCACCTCCTTGGATTGCGATTCGACAATCCCCCGGACTGCCTCTCGACGACGCTCACCATCGATCCCACTGTGGAGACCGCGTTGGCACGGACGCCCGGAACCGCCCAGCTGTAGACACCGGCGAGGTCTCGGCCAAGAGGATAGAACGACATGCTGGCCCACGGGCGGCTGCCGCCACTCCCGGAATTCCCGCCTCGACGCTGGAACCTGGCACCAGCGATCACCTGCTCCGGCCGATCCCGGCACACCCGAAGGAGTCGGCACAACGAGCGGCCCTGTCAGAGGCGGCTGACAAACGGCTGACAACGGGTGGGGGGAGCGAGTCGATCCCAGTTGCCCCGAGTTGCCGAACACGTCAATGATTTCGGCCTCGAGCAGCCTTCAGACGCCACCGGTTGTCATATCTGAACGGGCTCATAACCCAAAGGTCGCGGGTTCAAATCCCGCCCCCGCAACCATTTTCTCCTCGCTCGGCTGACATCCGCTGACAATCGGTACAAGGACCCGGTCAGCGCGCGAGAGACTGCCGAACACACCCCGGCCGTTTCTGATCCCGTCCCTTGCGAGCGCAAGTCGTCGGCCCCACCGACGTGATCCCGCGGCTCCGGCGCACCAATCGCCAGATGATGCCGTCGCAGCATGTTGACGGCGAGCGCCCCCATCTGGCGCATCAGCCGCAGCTCGGCACGCGCGTGGGCGGCGGAACGCGCGGCGCCGCGGTAGAAGATCGCGGCTCGACGGTCATCCCGTATCCGGATGGACTTTTTTCGACAGCCACAGGCGCGACGAGCGGCAGTCCCCTACTTGAACCTTGTCACGCCGCTGGTGGGATCGACATTACGGTTGTTCTCCTCACAGACGAACTCTTGGAGCTTGAGATCCGCGCGGTACCGATAGGTGCGCGTGTCGGTCCACGGGGCGACGTAGGCTTCGGGGTCGTCGTAGGTGATCTCATAGGCCAGCACCCCCGGGGCGGTCTGGCGAAAACGTTCGGTGAGCCGCATCTTGCTGCTGTGCGGCAACGGCGGCCGTCCGCCGAACGCCACGTCGGTACGGATCCCTGCCGTATCGACCACGAGCACGTCACCCTCCCATCGGCCAATCGAGTGGCCCACAAAGGTCTCGTCCAGTTCGTCGGCCGGCGGGTGCGTCTTTTCGTCCATCCAGATGCGTCGCGTCCCCGCCTTGAATTCGCTGCTGATGGCGATAATCTTCGGCGTCTGCAAGATCTCCAGCCCGTAGATGGCCCCCATCATTCCGGGCATGCCCTGCGGCAGACACAGCGCCCCCGGATCCGGCAGCGTCCCAGCCGCGGCCTGTTTCAGGAGCGCGTCATAGCGCTCCTTATAGGGCGACTTCATTTCGGGAATGTTCGCCGGACGCTGCGTCTGAGGCACGTTCTGTGCGCGCCCGCCTCCGCCGCGGTTCGGGCCGCTTACACCCGCCGGCCCCCGGTACGTTTCGAGAAACCCGTTTGGCAGGTCCCAGAACCCGGTCCAGTTCGGCTTGCCGTCGGGCAAGCGTGCCGGCTCAGGGGCAGGGCGCTGCGTTGCTGGAGCCTGTGTCGAGGGCTGCGCGGTCTGCGACAGCACAGGGACCGCCACGCTCACGAACGCGCCGAGCGCGCATAACAGCGGCATGCTCGCGTTCATCATCAGCCCTACCGGATGTTCGAGGGCGCGGCCGTTGCCGGCAGACGGTCATTCAGGTCCGGCAGGCAGTAGGCTTCCTCGATATCTGAATTGTCGTAGCGAAACCACCGCTTGGTGTTCCTCCATTCGCCTTCCCAGTTGTCCGGGTCGGTCATGATGAAGGTGTCCTCCATCGTCTTGCCGTCATCGATCAGGCGGATGCGCTCGACAATCGTGAGCCTAGGGCCGACAGGAATGCCGCTCATGATCCAGTGATGCTTGGGTTCGAAGTTCGTGGTTTCGACGACCAGCGTATCTCCCTCCCAGCGGCCGATGGAATCGCCGGCATAGCTGGCGGCCTTGATCTCGGGATCCTCGTGCCGCCGTCCATCCAGATAGATCCAGCGGATCTCGCCCTTGAGCATCTGAACCATGAGAATCATCGTCGGTAACTGAATGGTCTGGTTCGGCCAGACCCGGGTCATCATCTGGGGCATGCCGGCTGGCCAGCAGGCGCCCTCATCGTTCTTGTAGGCCAGTCCCTGAGCCTGCGCATTCCGCGCCGCGTCATAACTGGCCTGCGCGGCCGGCTTCAGCTTCGGGAGCGGCAGGTAGCCGAAGCCGCCGTTGTCCTTGTTCTGCGCGGGGCTGAACATCCAGTTGCCCGTGAGGACAAACGGAGGTTTGGGTCTGGGCTTGGCCAGATTCTCCTTGGCCAGCGCGCCGGGCTTGTCGAGCGGGTTCGCCGGCTGTGCGGCGGCCGGCCGGCCCTGCGGGGCTGGGGTGCCCTGGGCGTAGATGGCCCACGTGGCCAGCGTCAGGATCATGGCTGTGGCTGCCAGTGACGCGCGCGAACGGCGTAGTCCGTCAGTAGGTCGTGTCATCTCAACTCCTGCGTGCTCCGGACCTCAGAAGTTCGGGCCACTTCGCCCCAGTTCGGTCCCGTCAGCGAGCGTCGCCTGCACCAGTTGGGCGCCAGGACGGCCATCCTTGAGCGGCCGTCCGACGATCGTGACGGTGTCTCCGAACTTGAGGCTCGACTTTCTCCATCCAGACCGCACCAGCGCCTGCGTGGAGGCGGCTTCGATGCTCCAGTCCACGGCCTGCCCCTTGTCGTCGACCACGGTAATCAGAATGGTCACGTGCGGGTTCATGAAGATGAACTCCTTCACCTTGCCCTTGAGAGTAACCTGCTTCATCGGGTCGAACATGGTGCCCGAATGATGGGCGTGCAACTGAACGCCAAGCAGGAGCATGGTGACAAGCGCGGTGTGGAATCGCATAATGAACTACTCCATCTAGAAGTCGAATCGGAACCCGATCTGCACCTGGCGCATCAGGTCGGCCGCATTCGGCACAATGCCGCTCAAGTCCGTCACCAGCCCCGTCGTTCCGCCGATGTTGGCGTTGTAACCGGTGTAGTTGACCCGGTTGGTCAGGTTGAACGCCTCGATCATTCCCGTGAGACTCCGCGTACCAATCAACACCTGCTTCGACAGACGCGCATTCAGCGTCCAGTTCGGCTCGCCGATAAACGAGTTGCGACCGATCACCTCGCCGTCCGTGATGTTGAATGGGTAGCATTGGCTGTAATACACCTGACAGCCCTGCGCCGGGGACGGACGTCCGTTGGTAACCGGATTCACTCTGATACCGCTCGTCGCTCTGAAGAGCGGCGCGAAACTGATTCCCCACGGAAGCTCGACGTTGCCGCTGACGTTGAGAATGTGCAGTTGATCACTGGAGGCGGGCCCCTGGTCCACGGAGTAGTCGAACGGGTTGGTGGCGGGGGTTTGGCCTATGCCATTAGCGAGGTTGCCGATCGAATTGTTGCTTGCCGAGCCGAGCGCATAGGCGACTTGCATCTGGCGCCTCGCCGATCGGTAGCCGACCTCCACCAACAGCTGCTTGACATCCAGCACACCACCATTGCCCAGCTTGTTCAGCGACTGGAACACCGGATCAACGATCCGGCCTTCGGTCGTCAGGTTGACGTTCCGAAGAATGTACTGGTCCCGCCCCTGGATGAACTTCAGGTCGGCCGACGCGGAAAAACCTTTGCCGAGATCGAACTGTGCGCCGATCGTCTCCTGACGTGTGAACGGCGTCTTGAGGTTCTCCTCGATGTGCCCGACGCTCAAGGGGATGGGACTTACCGCCACGCCTGGCAACGCGGTCGTCACCCCGTTCACGGTGACAGAGGTGGCCGCCAGGTTTGGCACGGTGTTGGTGATAATCGCGAACGCCATCACCTGTCGCAGCGCATTCTGGAGATCCGCCGGCACCCCGCCGACGCACCGGGTGTTGCCGAGACAGTAGGGATTCAGCGTCGCGTTGTTCGAGGCGATGTTCATGAGCGCGCCTCCCGGGAACAGAGGATTGCCCACCTGCCCGGCCCACCCCGCGAACGTGGCGTTCTTGGCCGTGTCGTAGAACATCCCGAAGCCGCCGCGAATCGCCACCCGCCCGCTGCCTCCAGGCGCCCACGTGAACCCGAACCGCGGCGCCACGTTGCCCAGGTTCGGATTGACGTGATTCAAGTGGGTGTTGTAGGGCGGTTTCATCGAGTCGACGTCTTCATTGATGGTCGACACCTTCGCCTCGGCGTCGTAGCGAATGCCGAGTGACAGCGTCAACTTCTGCCCCAGGCGCCAGGTATCTTGCGCGAACAGCCCGAACTGACTGCCGCCCAGTGCCCAGCCAGGATGCTCACCTGGCTCGAAGCTGAGCGCGTAGGCGAGGGGATACGTCAACGGGTTGGCTTCGCTGAACAGCTCCACCCTCGGCATCGTGTATCGCCCGCTCTGATTCTGCGTCTCGACCACGTGATTGACCGGACGCACGAATACACCTCCGAATTTCAGCGTGTGTGGCCCGCGATTGGTCGTGAACGCTTCGTTCACGAACCACCCCTCCTCGAAGGCGTCGCCCCACCGGCCATTGCAGCCGATGGTGGGCCCACCCGACGGGTACACGAACGTCGGAACGTTGAGCGCTGTCAGGGAGGTGGGCCATCCAAAAAGCGAAGGAGCGGCAAAGCATCCGTTCTGAAGGTGATTCCGCCGGAACTCCACCCGGGTGTCGAGAAGTGAGGAGGATGACATCACCCACGTCCACGCCACCTGCGACGAATCGTTCAGTTGATATTGCGGGCCGCGGGAGGCGGTCGACGGCACGTTCGTCGCCGTCGCCGATCCGTTGGCGGACTGATTGAACTTGCGAACGATGACCCGCGGCGTCACCGTGTGGGCCGACTCCGGCCGGTAATCTACCTTTGCAATAATCGAGTGGACAACGGTGTCCTGCTCGACCGTGCCAACGGCCTGCGTGCCGGCCGCGTTGAGCGTCACGTCGGGCACGTTACCGACAAAGATCGGTGAAATCGACACGGGAATATTGGTCAGCGAATGGTTGCGCTCGTAGCCGACGAAATACAGCAGACGGTCCCTGAGGATCGGACCACCCACCTGCGCTCCGCTACGCTGCTGTCCGAACGGGTTCTTGGTCGTGGCGCGCCACAGCGTCGCGTTCAACGCCTCGTCCTGGAAGTAGCCGAACATGCGGCCTTGTGTCCGGTTGGAGCCCGAACGCGTTACGGCGTTGACCACGCCGTTCTGCGCGTTGCCGAACTCCACGGGAAACTGGCTGCTCAGGACGCTGAATTCCTGAATCCAGTCTTGAACGAGTTGGATGGCCACGCCTCCAATCGTCGGCGCCTGCATCGAGGTGCCGTCCACCTGGAATCCCGTGCTGGTCGCCGGTCCGTTGCCGATCGTGACGTTGTTGGCCGCTACCGTGACCCCCGGAGTGAGGTTTGCCAACTGGGTGAAATCGCGCGTGAGGCTCGGGAGCCGGTCCACTTCCTCGGTGCGCACGACCCGGATCAGGACGTTCGATTCGGTCTGGACGACTGAGACTTGCGCGGTGACTTCGACCGTTTCGCTGAGCCCGCCGAGCTTCAGCTTGAAGTCCAGCGCGACGTCCTGGCCAACCTGAAACTGTTGTGCGCGCTGCACGACCGGAGCGAAGCCCGGGAGTTCGGCCCGCACATCGTAGACGGCTGGCGGCAGACCCAACACGGTGTAGCGGCCGGCGCTGTCGGTGATCGCGGTTCGCACCAGCCCTGTCGCAGTGTTCGTCGCGGTTACCGTCGCGCCGGGCAACACGCTGCCGGATTCATCGGTCGCCACGCCTGCCAGCGTGACGGTGTTGGTCTGCGCGCCGACCACGGTGGGGCAGAATATGCAAGAGAGGACGACGACAAGAACGAGCGAAACGAAATGGCGAGGGCTCATGCGTTGCTCCTTCGGGATAAGCCACCGGATGCATCCTTCGGGATAAGCCACTAGCTAGCGGGGCCCGGAGACCCCCTCACGTGTCACCGCGTTACACTGCTCCGCCGGGCACCAGAACGGCATGAACGGCGCCGAGAAGCTGGGGGCTCATTTCGGGACCTTCCCTCCGATCGCGTGACCCTCAGCATCCAGAACCGTGAGCATCAGCCCGAAATGCGTGCCGTCCTTGGCAGGGTTCGCCGTCACCGTGACCTGGTCCCCAAACTTCACCGACCCCCGCGTCCAGCCCATGCGCCGGAGTACATTGGGACTGAGCATCTCGAAGGACCATTCCTCGTCCTGGCCGTTTGCGCCCTTCACATTCACCATCAGCCACGAATGCGGGTTGGTCCACTGAAACTGGGTGACCTGGCCCGTGATCGCCACCTCTCGCGTCTGGTCAAAAGCCGCAAACGAGTGATGCGCCACGACCGGAATCCCAGCCGCCACGAGCAACGCCACAATCAGGTAAGAGCGAATGCCCATCGGGCCTCCTCCGCGGATACTGACGGCGCGTCTGCTGGGCCCGGAGAACGATGCCGCCACGCGCGTTCGGGGACTCTACGGAGAGACGGCCGCCCCGTCCTTGCAATGCGGTGAAATGTTCCGAATACTTCAGAACGGTTGGGCGGAATAATCCTGAAACGCTAGGAATTGCGGTGGAGGCTGGAGGGGAACGCCGACGTCAGCGAGGATCGAGGCGGTCGAAGCGGTCGAGCACCCAAATACTCGACGACACTTCGCTGAGGGGCACGACGAGCCGATTGCCACCGGCCGAGACGCCGAGCTGTCTGAGGCGTGAAGGAATCGCCTGCGAGGAGCGGGCAAACGTCGTCACCTGGAATGGCTCCCCCACCGGCTGCCCGGTCTCAGGATGCAGGCGGCGCCCCCACAGGTTGAAGAACCCGGTGCGATTCGACAGAAAGTAGAGGATGCCGCCATCGGGAGACCAGCGCGGATGATCGTCGAAGGAACTGCCATCGGTGATCGCGCGCGACGCGCCGCTCTCGACGTCGACCATGTGAACAGCCGAGGCCCCCGCCTTGGCCACGACAAACGCCGCCCATCGCTGGTTAGGCGAGAGCCGCGCGAGGCGGAGGTACCCCTCCCGCGCGGTGACCAACGTACGGACACGATTCCCCGGGGGCGACGGGTCGGCGCGCACGAGTCGCAACTCGGAGTGACCCGCCGGGCTGCGCCATCCCCCCAGCAGCCAGCGGCCATCCGGGGCCCAGTCCCACACATAGTCCAGCGTTTCGGCTATGGAGTGGGCGACGTGTTCGTTCCCACCGAGCAGATCGGCGGCCACCACCTCGTGCCGCGAAAGGATATCCCTGGCGTAGAACACTTCGCGGCTGTCGGCTGCCCAGCGCAGCACCGACCTGCCCCGCTCGTCGCCCTTCACGAGCACCGAGTCAGCGCCCGTTTCCATGTCGCGCACGCGCACCGCCCCGACGTCGCCCTGCTGCGCCGTGTACACGAGACGCGAGCCATCCGGCGACACATCCGGCGACAACGCGTCAAAGGCCTCCGACGTCAGCGGCTCTCCCGGGCCGAGCAGACGCCCCATGAGCGGGTCGAACGGAAACGACCACAGGCGCACACGTTCGCGCCGCGAGACAAAGGCGAGACGGGTCCCGTCCCGTGAGAGCCTGGGCCTCGCGTTGCGATCGGATGAGGTGGTCAACCGCTCGGGCCCCTGGGTCCAGGCGAGCGTCTGGGGATCCACGCCGACTTTCCAGAGATTTTGTACGCCGCGCGACATCCCTTCGAACATCAAAGCATCGCCTCGAGGCGACCAGGTGAAGGCGGTCGGCGTACCATCGACCTCCCTGAAGCTCAACGCGCTGCGTTCGAGCTCCGCCAGCACACCTGGGGCGATGGCCGACCGAGTGACATCAGTTCCATCGAGCGCGATCGTCCAGAACCCGAGTCCTGTGTCCGGCCGCACACCCCACACCGAGACTTGCCGCGAGTCGGGATGCCACGCAAATCGGATCGAGACGAACGGGGCCAGAAACTCTTCCAGCACGGGTCGAGGGGGAGCGCCATCGAGCGTCGAGACGTACAGCCGGGCGGGCCCCCAATCGGATCGCGTGAACAGAATCGATGATCCGTCGGGCGACCACCTCGGAGAGTTCCCGAATGGCGCAATCTCGTGGGCAGGCCCACCCGCGCTCGACATCACACGAATGCCGCCGCCGACTCCAAGCGTGGCGAACACGAGCCGCCTCCCGTCAGGCGACCAGTCCGGCTGCACGTCTGGCGACGACGACTGCGTCAGTTGCACCGGTTGTCCACCATCGACGGGCTGGAGCCAGATATCGACGTACCCCGATCGATCCGAGCTGTACGCGATCCGCAGCCCGTCCGGCGACCACGCGGGATCCGCCTGCACGCCCTTGTCGAAGGTCAACTGCCACAGAAGGCTGGGCGACGCACTCGCCCCCGCGAGCGTGGTACCCATTCTCATCTTGCCGATGATCACACCGAGCACGATGGCGCCAACGATAGCGAACAGCGCATAGCGGATCCCGAGCAGGCGCGACCGCTGGGTGAGCGATCCCACGTCGACGGGAACGGGCTCGTCGGTCGCCTCCCGCTCATCGACGTGCGCGACAAACCGGTAGCCGGTGCCGGGAACGGTGACGATGTATCTATGCGAGCTGGGCGTGTCCTCGAGCACCTTCCGGAGCAGCGAGATCTGCTTGGTCAGGTTGCCCTCCTCTACGACGGCCCCGCGCCAGGCCTCGCGAAGGAAGTCCTCCTTCTCGACAACTCGGTCACGATGCCGAATCAGCGTGACGAGAGTGTCAAAGGCTCTGGAACCAAGGGGAACGGGGCGGCCGCTCCGGCAGAGGGTTCGATTCACCGTGTCGACGGTAAAAGGGGAAAACACCAAGAAACGAGGAAGGCGATCCTGGCTGGTCGCCGCTTCCCGGCCTTGCATGGGCGGATTCTACTCGAAAGCCCAAATCGGGATCCCAGCGCTAAACAACAAAGACGCCAGGCCCTTCGAGAGCGGGACGGCCGGGGGACAGCTTCCAGTTCCGCGATGTCTCTTCTTACACACCCCACGCTGCCCCCGGTTCTGTCCATTGCAGATCGCTTTTACGCGCAGCTGAAGATCGGGGATCTCGGTCGCGCGAGAAAAGCGATGGTCGTTTCCATCACTGGTGCCCGCCTGCCGGCACTGCGGTCTGCTGCAGCACTCACTCGCGGCGTACGAGCGCGCCGTGCGCCTTGATCCGAACATCCGGAAAAGCGTCCATCACACTTTCTTCATGCCTGGTGATGACTTGCGCGCTGACGCCGTGGACCGAGGCTTCTACCCGCACGAGACGTTCACACGCCACGCGTGGCTCGATCCGTTGCGCAACTGTCGGTGCAAAGAGGCAGTCTACGAGGGTGCGTTCGGCACTCGCGAGACAGTGCGGGGCTACGGGCTTTGCCGTTGCCGACGTGTTCGGCAGAAGATTGAACGGAATCGAACGGACGGCAGTCTTGTCTCGCTCGTGGCGGCGCAGGCCGCCAAGAATATCGTACGCCCTGTATTAATTGAGGCTCCCCGTATTCTCCGGTATATTCCGCCCCGGCTCGATTGCCAGCCTCTTCTGCCCCTTCGGACGGCGCAGATTAACGTGCTCCCACCGGTCGATCCTCGCCGTGTTAGGCGGCGAGCCACTCAGGCATATGGCTTTGGCTTCGGGCCCCCGCAACCAACTCGCTCGATCTCGCGGAGGAGCCAGGCCTTTGCGGTCTTCCAGTCCCGCATCACGGTCTCCGGGCCGAACTCCACCAAGATCCGTCGCATCATCTGCGCCGCGACCGCGAGGAAGTGCGCGCGATCCCGCCATTCGACTCGATTGACGTCGATCAGCCGCAGGTACGCCTCGTTCACCAGTGACGTCGCCTGCAGCGTATGATCCGGCCGCTCCTGGCGCATATAGCGCCGTGCGAGACGGTGGAGCTCTTCATAGACCAGCGGGATGAGTTGGTCGAGGGCGGATCCGTCGCCCTGGCTCCACGCTCGGAGGAGCTCGGTGGGTCCGCTGTCGGAATTCGGCGACATGACAGTTTTTCGGCTCCGATGGCGCCTTCATAGATAGCGGGCGGGCATGTTACACCGCGACGACCGAGGTTCGACAACCCGCGCATCCAGGAGTCCAACATGAACCAAGCTGCGCTGGACCATTGGGCGTCGGTCAAACGTATCCATCAGTCGGCTCTGGATAGAGACCCGTCCGAGCGTGACACGTTTCTCGACGAATTATGCGGCGGCGACGAGAGTCTACTCCGCGAGGTGCAATCCCTTCTCAAGTACGAGCACGCTGAATCATTCTTGGACCGGCCGGCGATGGACGTCGCGCCCAGGCTGTCGGGCGAGCCGCAAGAGCATCCGCTCCTAGGCAGAACGCTCAGTCACTATCAGGTGGTGTCGCTGCTCGGCGCCGGTGGAATGGGTGAGGTCTTCCTCGCTCAGGACCCACGACTGGACCGCACAGTCGCGCTCAAGATTCTGCCTGGCGACCTGGCTGCGGACCCGGACCGCATGCAGCGCTTTGAACGCGAAGCCAGGGCAGCGTCGGCGTTGAATCATCCGAATGTCGCAACCATCTATGACGTCGGCGAGAGCGACGGCATTCATTTCATCGCCATGGAGCACGTCGAAGGACAGACCATTGCCGAAAGAATCGGCGGGCAGCCGCTGACGGCATCGGAAGTCATCGACGTCGCCGTGCAGGTGGCGGATGCGTTGGACGTCGCCCATGCAAAGGGCATAACGCACCGGGACATCAAACCAGCCAACCTGATGCTGACGCACCGTGGCTACCTGAAGGTGCTCGATTTCGGCATAGCGAAGACGACCGGTGGCGACACGCTCACGCCGAACGACGACTCGAGCGTAGAGCCGCAGACAGCATTCGGCAGGGTGATCGGATCGGGGCCGTACATGAGTCCCGAACAGATCGTGGGCGGGGACGTTGATTCGCGCAGTGACGTGTTCAGCCTGGGAGTCGTCATCTACCAGATGGCAACGGGGCAGCTTCCGTTCTCCGGATCGACGCGGACGGAAATGAAGGACCGCCTCCTTCACGCGGCTCCGGAGACGATGATGCGGTTCAACCCGGATACCCCGCCGGAGCTGGAACGGATCACACTCAAATGTCTCGACAAGCGGACCGACGGGCGCTATCAGTCGGCGCGCGAGCTTCTGACCGACCTGTGGCCGTTGAAGCGTCAGCTCGACGCGAACGCGGCTCGGGCGATGCCGGATGCAGTGCGGCTCGAGCTCTTGAGGCGGTCTGGCTCGCATCCAAGCGCCGCCGCGGTCAAACCCGCAGTCGCCGACGACGCCTCGATCGCCGATGCGCCCCGTGCGTCGGACGCATCGGAGCTCGTTGCCCGCGGTTGGGCGCATCTGCGCTCGGGGTCTTTCTTCGAGCTTTCCGACGCTGTGTCGGTGTTTCAGGCCGCGACGGTGATCGATCCGACTTACGCCGCCGCACACGCCGGCCTGGCCCTCGTGAGGGTTGCGCAGGGGATCGTTCGCGACGTGCCGTTCGTCGAAGCGTTCGGCGAGGCCAAAGCAGCTGCGCTTCGCGCGCTTGCCTTGGACCATGAAAGCGCCGACGCACAGGTTGCGCTGGGACAGGTGATGTTCTTTGCAGAGTGGGATTGGATCGCCGCCGAGCGAAGCTTCGGCGCGCCCTGCCCATCAACCCGAATCACGCTGAAGCGTACCTCCATTACGGCGGCTTGATGGAAGCACTCGGCGACCTGGACCGTGGACTTCACCTGAAACTGCAGGGACTCGAATGCGACTCGACGTCGGCGCTTGCCCACGTGCTGATCGCCGTCTCGTTCTTCAATCAACGACGGTACGATGACGTGATCGTGTGGGTCAACAAGGCGCTCGATCGCGATCCGCGACATCTGTTCGCGCGTGAACTGCTCGCGGGCGCGTACTGGATGACTGGCGAGTTCGAGCGCGCTTTGGCCGAAGACCTGAAGCGCGTGGAGGCGCGCTCTCCAGATGAGGAGACCCTCGCGGCCTTCAAGCGGATGTGCGCCGACGCCCTCCACGCCTACCGTCGCGGCGGCTACGCCGAGGCGAACCGCTTGATCCTCGAGTATAGGCAGCGCGCCGCAGAACTGCTATCGGATGGCACGGCACGAGCCGAACGTGGGAACGCGGGATTGGGACTGGTGCTGCACTACGCGTTGGCTGGAAACCTCGACGCGGCCTTCGAGCATCTTCAGCGCGCGCTCGACGCGCGCGACCCGGCGCTCGTTCATCTAGCCGTGGCGCCTCCGTGGGACAGCTTGCGCGCGGACCCGCGGTTCAACCAGTGCCTCGTAAGAATGAAATTGCGGTCGGCCTAGTGCGCGCGCGAAGACATCGGGTCGGAGGATCGCCATGGATGCCGGCTCCAACGCAATTCGCGAGTTCTTCCGCCCGCTTCGAGCTCAGCCGCAACACGTTCGACGCGGCTCTCTCTGACTCGCAGTACTCAAGCGAGGAGAAACTCTCCGCGGGCCGATCCTCGCCGTGTCAGGCGGCGACCGCCTGGGCCGGAGCTTCGTTACTGTTCTTTCTTGATCGCGCTCATCCAATTGAGGAGGACGGTCAACGGTGCCACCCTGGATTGCCGGGACGCCGCGCCGACGAGGAATCGCTGGCCATCCCTCGTCACGGCGTACACCCCGACCGAGCCCAGGCCCTGACGGCGGTCGGCGGTCGGCGTGCCCGTCGAGAAGAGGGGCTGCGGCACTCCGGGATCGAATCGACTCGTTGCGTCGATCGCAACCGCCATCATGGTCCCCTCCGCGTCGAGATAGAACAATTCCTTGCCGTCCGCCCGCCACACAGGATAGCTGCCTCCGTCCCTCGATATCTGAAGTTTCCCACTCGCCTCGGGAAACGGTCGGACATAGACGTTGGGTCGGCCGCCTTCGTTGCTCGTGTATGCGACCCACCTTCCATCGCGAGAGAACACCGCTGATGTTTCAGTGAATGGAGTTTGCGCCAGCGGAAAGGGTTTGCGATCGCCGAACAACGGAAGGACCCACACGTCGGATCCGTGGGTCATATAGAGGATGAAATGCCCGTCAGCGGACCAGCTACTCGGCGCCATCGTGAAATTGCCCGGTCCATCGAGGAGTAATTCATCGGCGCCCGTTCCGTCGGTCAACACCTGATGCAGCGAGATGTCCTTCCCCGGTCGAGAGGCCTGAAACGCGATGTGTGTGCCGTCGGGCGACCACACCGGCGACGTATCGGAACCGGCGTCGGGCGTCAGGCGCGATCGAATGTTACGCTTGATATCGATGATCCAGATACCGGTGTTGTCCTGACTTCCGGTTGCTATCACGACGGCCACACGCTCTTCGTCTGATGAAAGCGCCAGGCTGACGTACGACGCCACGTCGCCCAGTGTTCCGATGGGGCGGCCCGCGCGATCCAGCCATGTCAACTGCTGTACTGCCGGCGCCTCCGTCTGTGCGTACACCAGCGTGCCGTTGTTCGAAACGGACACGCTCACGTAACGGCTTCCTTCGGGCACAATGTGCTCGGCGACGACCGGAAAGGCATCGCCCTTCAGTGCACGCGTGTCAGGATCGAAGGCTTGCGCCATCAGCGCCCCGTCGCGTGCGAACAACAGATGGCCTGAGGCGTACGACACCGACGACTCCGTCTGAAGCAGTGTGACGTCGGCGCCGGCCGCATCGAGCGAGCCAATCTTGATCACCGACGGCTTCGACGGGGGACAGCAGATTCCCGTGACGGCGGTGTACAAGAAGTGCTGGCCATCCGGTAGAAAGTGGGGCCAGCGGTGGCCGCTTTCTCCCGTCGCCGGGTCGAGAGTGGTGACGGCCGTCGGGACTCCACCGGCGCTCGACACGCGGAACAGGGTGGGGGTGGCCGGGCCCGGGGCGAACACGATCACGTCCTCGCGGCTCCAACTCCCGCCGGGCGCCAACGGCGCGTCACACAACACAACCGGTGGTCCGCCGACGATCGACACCTTTTTCAGTTTGCCCGCGGCGAAGAACCCGATGAAGCGGCTGTCGGGCGACCAGAATGGGAAGGTCCCGCCTTCAGTCCCGGGAATCGGCTGCGCCTCCAGCGTCGCGGCGGGACGAAGCCAGATCTGATACGCCGCTTGCGTTCCTGCGACAAACACAATGTTGCGGCCATCGGGAGAGACCGCCACCTGTGTGGCGCTGCCTGTGCCCCTCCCTACAACGGGACCCCCAAACGAGGTGTTCTCCGGGGCTGCGATCGTGAACCGCGTCGCGCTCGCTGACGACGAGACCTGGCTCGCCCGTCGCATGGCGATGGCCGCCGTGGCGATCAGGGCGATGACCGACAGCGCTGCGACCAGCCACGCGAGGCGGCTCGATCGCGCGAGCGGTGCCACCGTTGCTGCCGCCGCGCCATCGCCGGATCCGGACGTCACCCATTCGAGGTCGCGTAACAGATCGCGCGCGCTCTGATACCTGTCGTCGGGATCCTTCGCCAGGCGCGTGCTGATGATGCGGTCGAGCACGGTGGGTGCGCCTGGTTGAACACGCGACACCGAAGGCGGCTCGTCCCTGAGAATCGCACTGAGCAGGCTCGCGCGCGTGGTGCCGACGAACGCGGTGCGACTTGTGAACATCTCGAACAGCACTGCGCCGAACGCGAAGATGTCGGACCGCGCGTCGGCCTCGAGCCCTTCGATTTGTTCGGGCGCCATGTACTGAAGCGTGCCGAGGATCGTCCCCTGCGCGGTCAGATTCGCTGGTGACGTCGGGGGCATCGACATTGTGGTGGCCGCCGCGACCGCCGGCACGGTGCTCTTCGCGAGTCCAAAGTCCAGCAACTTCACGCCGGCCCTCGTCAGCATGACGTTCGCCGGCTTCAGATCGCGATGCACGATGCCCGAGCGGTGCGCCTTGTCGAGTGCGCCGCAGATTTCAATCGCGTGCCGCAATGCAGCGGCCGGTGCCAGCGGGTCGCCCGTCAGGCGATCGGCGAGTGTCTGGCCTTCGAGATACTCGAGCACAAGAAACCGCACCGTGTCATCGCCGGACGCCGGCAGCGCGGGGTTCGGTGCTTCGCCGACGTCATACAGCGCGCAGATGTGCGGATGACTGAGCGACGAGATGGCGCGCGCCTCCCGTTCGAAGCGCTCCCGTCGCTCCGGGCTGCCCTCGACAGAGGTGAGGACCTTGATTGCGACCGTACGATCCAGACGGGTATCGCGGGCGCGATAGACCTCGCCCATGCCTCCCGCGCCGACGAGCGCGACGATTTCATACGCGCCGAGGCGCATGCCGGGTGTCAGCGCCACAGGCATCGTCCGATCATATGGGAGACCGTCATCTCCGCGAGCAGGTACACCCCTATCGCAGAGTGTAGCCGCTGGCCGATCGGTCGATCATCCACGTTCCGCTCACGGTGTGGTCTCTGCCTGCGTATCGGTCGTCCCGAATACTGCGGACGCGTGGAAGGTCACGAGCAGTGAACCAACGCAGATGGTGTCGCCGTCGGCAAGTGGGATCGGCGACGTCACGCGCTCGTTGCCGCGAAAGGTGCCGTTCTTGCTGCCACAGTCCTCGAGCACCGCTCGTTCAGCCGTCACCATGATTCGCGCATGACGACGGGAGACCGTCGAGGAGTCGAGTCTGACCTCCACATCGGCGTCGCGGCCGATCACGTGCTCGCCGCTCAGCAGAGGAAAGCGTCGGCCGTCGGATTCCAGCCAGCAGGAGATTCGGGCCGTCGCCGCTTCACGGGGCGCGCGCAGTGCGGTCGCGTCACCGCAAAACGCGTAACCGAATCCATGCACGGTCCGTATGAAGAGAGGCGTGCGCGCCGCGTCACCAAGCGCTGCGCGAATCTCCGCCACCAGGTTGGAGAGGTTGGCCTCGGCGACGAACGTGCCAGGCCAGAGACGTTCCTGCAGGTCCGCTTTGGATAGGACTTTCGGCCGCTCGCGAACAACGAACGTCAGCAGCTCGAACGCTTTCGGCGCAAGGTGAATCTCGCGGCCGTCCCGCGTCAGCTGTCTCGTGTCGAGATCGAGAGTGAACGGGCCGAAGCGAATCCTCACGATGGTCCCCTGGAAGAAACCTGCAACATCCCTGGAGATCCCCTGGGACATGCGTGCCCGGCGGTGGCTATCTTACTTCACGAGCCTTACTCAGGACGTCGTACCTGGGTGGTTGTCATCGCGGCAATCCGAGAGTTCTCGCCTCGTCTGAATTCACCGTCGTCGGGAGGTGTCTATGCGCCGGGTCCTCGAGCTGGTGTGCATCATGTTTGCGCTGCTCGCCGTGTACCTCACGGCCGCGGAGCCGTTACCAACCACGGTTCACACGCAGTCCGGCCCGGTTCGAGGCTTGGCCACCGACGTCATCGTCTTCAAGGGTATTCCCTACGCCGCCCCTCCCACCGGCGACCGTCGATGGCGTCCGCCCGTGTTGCCGGAGCCGTGGACCGACGTTCGAGATGCCACTCAATTCGGACCACAGTGCCCTCAGCCGGCGAATTTTGTCCCACGCGACCGGCTCTCGCTGGCGCCCATCGCGAGGCCATCAAGCGAGGACTGTCTCACGCTCAACGTGTGGACGCCAGCGAACTCCACGGGCCAGCGACTGCCTGTCATGGTGTGGCTGCACGGTGGAGGGTTCGTCGTCGGTTCAGGCGCGTGGCCCCAATACGATGGAGGGATGCTGGCTCGCCGTGGTGTCGTCCTGGTCACCCTCAACTACCGTTTGGGAGCGCTGGGGTTTCTCGCGCATCCTGCGTTGTCGCGTGAGTCGGACCGTGGAGTTTCCGGTAATTACGGACTCCTCGATCAGATCGCCGCGCTTCGCTGGGTGCGCGCGAACATTGCGGCGTTCGGAGGAAATCCCGCGAACGTGACGCTGTTTGGGCAGTCCGCGGGCGGCCGCAGCACCGGCTACCTCATGGTCTCACCGCCGGCGCAAGGGTTGTTTCATCGCGCCATCATGGAAAGCGGGCCGTCGATCGGTCCGACGCCGACACTCCGTGATTCCTCCTACGGCTTCCCGGCAGCTGAAACCCAAGGAGAGTCTGTCGCTCCGGACCTGACAAGGCTCCGAGCGATGAGCGCCGACCAGGTGCTTGCCCAGCTGCCAACCGCTCCGACGCTGAGCGCGGGTACGCACTATTACCCGGTCATCGACGGCGTCGTCGTGCCCGATGACCCCGCTGTCCTCGTCGGCACAAGCAGCCAGGCGAAGGTACCGGTGGTCCTCGGCCTCAACGCCGACGAAGGTCTCTTCTTTGCCAGCGACGCCCCGCGGACGATCTCGGCTTATCGCGATCTCGTGCGCGCCACGTTTCCTGCGGAACTCGTCGACGCCATCCTGTCGATGTATCCAGCAGCTTCAGACTCCGAGGCCCCGGCGGCCGTGCTGCGCCTGTTCGGCGATTACAGGCTGGTGGGGCCGATCGTGCTCACGGCTCGCGCGGCTTCGAGGGTCACTGGCGTCTACATGTATCAGTTTTCGCGTGTCAGCCCCTTGAGCCGATCAATGTGGGGCGGGGCCGCACATACGGCGGAGATCCCCTACGTCTTCGACGCTATCACGTCGAACACCCCGCAGTTCGAAGAGCGCGACCACACGCTGTCGCACGCCATGGCTGGGGCGTGGGTGCAGTTCGCGAGGACGGGCAACCCAAACGGCAAAGGGCTGCCTCAATGGCCGGCGTACCGTTCGCCTGACTACCGGTTTCTGGAATACGGCGACGACACCACTGTCCGCTCCAACGCCCGAAATCCACAGGTTGATTTCGTTCGGCGTGTGCTCGAGACGATGCGCGCGGACACCAGGCCAAAGGCTCGACTGTAATCCGCGCGGCTATGAGAAACGCGACAAGGCATCGATGCGAACGAAATCGATGCCGCAGCACCCCCTTCAGGTCGTGATGGTCTGGACTGCGCGATGGCGGTGCAGCCGCCGATCAACGCGCAGCAGCACAACGCTGACCGTCACCGCGAAGGCGACCAGAATCAGCGTGAGCGAGAGGATCGTCTGCATGTTGTGCACGCCCATCGCCTGCATCAGCAGATAGCCGAGGCCGCGCTGCGCGCCGAACATCTCCCCCATGAGCGTGCCCACGAGCGTGAGCGCGAAGCCCACGCGCAGGCCGGTGAAGATTTCCGGCACGGCTGCGGGAACGAGGATCGTCCGCGCCACCGCCAACGGCCTGAGCCGCAGCACGCGAGCGGTCCGCAGGTAGATCGGGTCGAGCGTGCGCACGGCGTTCAAGGAGAACAGAACGATCGGCACCGCGCCGTGGATCGCGCCAAACGCGATTTTGGCCGGCATGCCGATGCCGAAGATCAGCAGGATGACGGGATACAGCGTGATTTTCGGAATCGCGTAGAGAGCCGCCAGCATCGGCTCGGCCACGTCTCCGGACAACCGGTGGGCCCCGAGCAGCAGTCCGACGGGCAGCCCCACGGCGACTGCGATAGCGTACGCCTGCAGCAGAGCGATACCGGTTTCGGCGAGGTGGGGCCACACGTCGGGCGACTGCAGCAGGGCCGCTGCGGCCACGACCGTTCGCCACGGCGAGGTCAGTGCGAGGTCCCCGACAGCCAGATGGAGCAGCTGCCACAGGACCGCCAGGACGGCTACGAGCACGAAGCCGTCGAGCACCGGACGGCGTGCACCGGGGCTCGTCATGACGTGTCCCGATGGGCGGTCTGACGCGCGAGGAATCGGCGTTCCCAGGCGTAGAGTCCCATGTTCACCGTCGTCGCGACGACGAGGAGGACCAGGATCAGCGGATACATCACGCCGTTCTCGAAGTTGTTGAACGCGTAGGCGATCTCGTAGCCCATGCCGTCGCCCGACAGAATGAACTCCGCGGCGATGACGCCGATGAAGGCGTATGCGACCGCCAGCTTGAGACCGGTAGAGATATAGAGCGCGGCAAACGGCAGGATGACGTGGCGCACAGTCGCCACCCGGCCCAGGCGCATGACGCGCGCGCTCTTGAGCAGGACGGGCGGCACGCGATCGAAGCCGTTGAGCGTGTTGATGATCATCGTGACCACGGCCAGCAGAAACCCGATCGCGATCCGCGGGTAATGGTTGAGGCCGAACAGCACGACGAAGACCGGATAGAACACGAACACCGGGATCGCGTAGTAGGAGGCAAGAATCGGCTCGATCACGGCACGCAGCCGCGGCAGCGCGGCGAGACCGGCGCCAAGCAGGAACCCGGCGATCACTGCCAGGACGAACGCGGCGGCGACATCAGCGAGCGTCCGGGCAATCTGGCCAAGCATGTCCTTCGACTGGAGAATCGCGCCGAGGTCGACGACGATCGCGCTGGGTGGGGGCATCGTCAGCGGCGAGATCGCGCCGCTCCGGCAGAGCAGCTCGACGAAGAGGCACGCGGCCGCGAGGACGCCGATTTGAATCCGGGTCACCGCGCTCACCCCGAGGCTCCCCCGCCCATCGCCTGGACGGCTTCCTTGCGCAGGTGCGCCCACAGCCGGGCGGTGAGGCCTGACAGTTCGGGCCGCTCGACGAGCCCGGTGTCACGCTCCTTCGGCCAGCCGGTCTCGATGATCTCGAGCCATCGTCCCGGCCTCGCCGACATGACGCCGATGCGATCCGACAACAGAGCGGCTTCGTCGAGCGCATGGGTGACGAGCACCACCGTGGCCCCGGTCGCGCGCCACAGTCGCAGGAGCTCGTCGCCCATCAACAACCGCGTTTGCCGATCGAGGGCGCCGAACGGCTCGTCGAGCAGAATCAACCGCGGCTCGAGGACCAGCGTGCGCGCGATGCACACGCGCTGGCGCATGCCGCCGGAGAGTTGCGCCGGATAGGCCGTGGCAAACGCCTGCAGCCCCATCAATCGCAATGCGGATTCGACCCGGCGCTCGATCTCGGGCGCCGGCGCGCCGACTCGACGCAGTCCGAAGGCCACGTTGTCGCACACGGTCAACCACGGAAAGCTGGCGTCCTGCTGGAACACCACGCCCACGCCCGGGGGCACGTCGCCGTTGACGGTTACGCCCTCGAACACGAGCCGCCCCGCGGTGAGCGGCTGCAGGCCGGCGATGAGCTCGAGCAGCGTCGACTTGCCGCAACCCGACGGGCCGACGACCGAGAAGAACTCGCCCTTGCGCACGGTGAGATCGATCGGGCCGAGCGCGTGAAGCGGCGCCCGGCCGGCCGTGCCCGGATAGATACGGGTGGCACCTTCGACAATGACGTGCGGCTCGCGCATCGCGCGTGTCAGGCTCCGGAACGTGGAGGACCTGCGCTAGCGATCCTGCAGATCGTCCGGGAGAAAGCAGGTATCGACCAGACGCCCGAACGCGCGCTTCAGCTGTCTACACCTACACCGATCACGATGAGGACCTCGTAGTCCTGCTTGTGGCAGTTCTCGACCGGCGGCATCGGCGCGCCTGGACGAACCGGAAACGAGGCCGGCTGCGCCTTGGCCGGCGAGCACGAACCGGCACCGGCGGCCGGGGTGTAGCGCGCCGAGCGGCAACGCAGGTGGGTCACGTCATAGATCGTCGCGCCGCCGTCGAGCTCCCACCGCGTCCCGTTCTTTTCCGCCGGATGCACGGTCAGCGCGGCCTGCACCTCGCGGTCGCCGGTGACCATGTACTTGCCAGCCGGGATCGGGAAGTCGGGTGACTCCATGATCAAGCCGTGTTCTTCCAGCCACCAATCGGTGGCGTCGAATTTCCACTGGGCCGGGGCAACCCCACCCGCGGCCTTCAGACGTTCATAGTGATCCAGCGTCACGCCGCGCGGCCCCGGATCCTGGCGCCACAGCCCCCAGGTGTGTGCGTTGCTCCCGGAGGTGGCACGCGGGTCACCCAGCGCGGCGATGTACTGCACGGGAATGCGTTTGAACTTCGCCTGGCGTTGGGCTGCGGCATGAGCCGACGGCACCCACGGCGACGGAACCAGTGCCGCGGCAGCCGCGGCGGTACCGGAGACGAGCAGCGAGCGCCGACTCAAGCCGCTGCTGTCGGCTCCGCGTGTCGTCCAACTGCCGCACACGTCGAATTCGTGCTCTCGGGACATGATCTGCTCCTTGTCGACCGACGCTCGGCTCAATGTAGCACCGTTGCCGTCGCAAGTGCGCCCAAACGCAGCAATACCGTCTCGGCGTTGTGGTCAGCCCGCCATCCGATAGCGGCCGACAAAGCGGCGATCGATAGCGTCCTTCAGATACCAGCACCAGCGCCCTTCGAACGACAGACCGCGCCAGTCGCCGATCGCACGGCCATCGCCGGTGTTGAGCAATCTGAGAAACCGGGTCTGTGGCGAGAAGGCGCGAGGGGCGGCGCCGGTGATGGCCCGACAAAGGTTCTCCAGGAGAACGGGGCCCTGCCGGACGGCGTAGACGCCGGCTTTGGCGGTGGCTGTCGAGACGAGGCTCCCGCAGTCACCGACCGCGAACACGCGAGGGTCGGCGGTGCTCTGCAGACTATCGGTCGTGAGCAGGAACCCCGCGTCGTCGGTGGGTAGCGCGAGCCGCCTCAGGATCGGCGCTGGAGCGGCCGCCGTTGTCCAGAGCACCACGCCGGCCGCGACGTCCGTGTCGTCGTCCAGCACGACCCCATCGGCCTCAACCGCCACGACGCGCCGACCCTCCAGGACGCGCACGCCGGCGCCTTCGAGGGCACGCCTGGATCTTCGTGCCACACCGGTTCCGTCGCCAACCAGCGTCGCGCTCGTGATGAGGGTGCACTCGACCCGAGCGTCTCCTCCGACGTTCGCGATCGCGAAGGGCAGCACGCACAGGGCCACTTCAACCCCCGCGGCGCCGCCGCCGACCACGACCAGGCGCACAGTCGCGTTCCCGTCGCTGATGTCAATGCGGCCCAGGCAGCGACGCAACCTCGCCAGGAACGTCTGCATCGGCTTGATCGACACCACGGGCGCACCCGCTGCGAATCGGGCGTCACCCTGACTCGCGATCGATCCGACACCGACCGACAGCAGATCGAACGGCACGCGACGGCCATCGGCGAGGGCAAGGTGCCGATGACTGAGGTCCACTGCGCTGATCTCGTCCACGATCAACGTCGCGCCGGCCGCTGGCACAAGGGCTCCAGGGCAATCTCCATTGCGCCAGGCGCGTACTGACCGGCCAGGACCCCCGGCAACATTCCCGAGTAGATGGCCGCGTCGAACTGGGAGATGCAGGTCAGATGAGCGCCAGCGGGTCCACGTTGACGCCAGCGCCGCAGCACGTGCAGATGCGTGTGTCCCGCCCCGAGGAGCACGACCTCTCTAGTGGTCAACGAGCCCCGCGCACGTCAAGGTGTCGTCGCGCCCAGAAGAGACGAACGCCAACATTGACGAAGACGAGCACGGCCATGGCGTAGAAGAGCCAGGCCCGCTGCCGCGGCAGGAGGAAGAAGAGGCAATAGAAGATGACGGTTTCGGTTCCCGCCACGAGACCGGGCGGCATCGTCACCGTGGTCACTTCCTGTCGTGCGGCCGCCCCCTCGCGGCCTTGTTCCAGGAGCGCGGCCAGGTACATCCATGAGGCAGCGTTGACGTAGAAAGAGGCCAGCAGGATCACAGTGGCGAGCGCGACCTCACGCCCGCCTGCAACGGCCATGGCCAACGGGATGGCTGCGTACACCACGAAGTCGAGCACGATGTCGAGATACGCGCCGAAGCGGCTTCCGAGCGCGTGGACGCGCGCTTGTGTGCCGTCCAGGCCATCGAGGGCGCGATTGAGCAACCACAAGGCGAGGCCCAGAAGGTCGTGGGCCATCAGGGCCGCCACCGCGCTGGCGATGCCGACGATGAACGCCGCCCACGTGATCGCGTTCGGCGACACCGTCGGCCCGATGGCGCGCGCCAGCGGTGCGAACAGCCGGTCCTTCAGCGTCCGCAGATAGTGATCGAACACCTCACGCCTCGCTGCCGCGGATCACGTGAATCGACGACGGTTCGACACAGAGCTCGACGAGGTCGCCGGTGGCGCACGTCAGCTCGGTATTCGGGGTCGCCACGACGTCGTCGCCATCGATACGCACGCGCAGGACCGGTCCGCTCACGCGCTCGAGCGTTCCCACCACTCTTGCGGTTCGTCCCCGGCCACCGGGGGCTCTGGCGCGAACGCTGCCGGCCCGCACTGTCACCGAGACCGGGCCGGCCGGCCCCGCCGAGGGGAACTGACCCAGCGCGCACGTCACGACATTCGTCTCGTCTCTCACTCCGGGAAGGATGTTGTCGATGCCGATGAACCGGGCCACCGCCAGAGACTGTGGCGCTCGCAGCACCGCGGCCGGCCGGCCGGCCTGAGCGATGCGGCCGTCGAGCAGGACGGTGAGCGTATCGGCGAGCCCGGTCGCCTCGTCGATGTCGTGGGTCACCAGCACCACGGCCGGCCCCACCCGGTCGCCGAGCAGTTCGACCACGGCTTGACGAACATCCGCCCGCAACTCCGGGTCGAGTGACGAAAATGGCTCGTCGAGGAGGAGCACCGCCGGGTCGGCGGCCAGCGCACGGGCCAAGGCCGCACGGTGCAGCTGTCCGCCGCTGAGCGTCGCCGGCGCGCGTGACGCCAGCGGGCCAAGGCGCACGCGCTCGACGACCGGCATCGCCCGGATTCGGGCCTCCGCACGGGACAGGCCGCGCACCTCCAGGGGGAAGGCCACGTTGTCAAGCACGCTCAAGTGCGGAAAGAGCGAGGCGGCCTGGTGCATGTAGACGATGCCGCGCCGCTCGGGCAGCTCGCCTGTCACGTCGCGACCGTCGACGCTGACGCTTCCGGCCGACAGGCGGTCGAGGCCGGCGATCGCACGCAGGAGCGACGTCTTCCCCACTCCCGATGGGCCCAGCAGCGCCGCGCGCTCGCCACGCCCCACACGCAGGTCGATCGCGGAGAGTCCGACCCGCACGCCGAACCGAACGTCGGCGCCCCGCACGTCCAGGCCGCCGGCGCCGCCGGTCACAGCGTCGCTCCGGTGCGACGGATGCCCACCTGCAACAGCCCGATCGCCAGCATCGGCGGCACGCTGACGGCCAATGCGGCCAACGCACCGAGCTGATCACTGCCTGACCGCACGAACGACAGCAGCTCCACGGGCAGCGTGCGGACGACGCCGCCGCCGATGAGGAGCGTGAGCGCGACCTGGCCCCAGGAGACCAGTGCGCCCAGAACCACAGCCTCCGCGAGGCGCCTTCGAAGGATCGGAATCGTGATTCGCGACCACACCTGCCACGGCCGCGCCCCCAGCGTGCGCGCCTCCTCTTCGAGGACGAAGTCGAAGGTCGTAAAAATGCCGACCGCGAACAGTGTGAGATACCCCGCAGCGGGCACCAGGTGCGCGAGGAACACGCCGAACAGCGTGCCGCCAACGCCAATCGCCAGCGTTGCGACCTGCAGCCCGACGCCCAACGCCGTCGGGGGGGCGATCACCAGAAACAAGGCCAGCGCGAGACCGACGCGTCGAGCGGGCCGCGGGGCACGGGCAATCGCACGGCCGATCGTGAAGCCGATCACCGCACTGGCCGGTCCAATCGCCATGGCCAGCACCAGGCTGGTCATGAGCGCCTCGGTCAATCGGCCCGTGGCCGCCGCCCCAAACATCGGCCACGCATCCCCCGCACCGGGCAGGATCTGCGGATACCGCCACGCCCTCGCCAAGGCTCGCACGACAAGCGCGGCGATCGGGACGAGCGTCCACAGCGCCACTCCTGCGAGCCACCAGCGCTGGCGATGTCGCGTCACGCAGACTCGCTCTGGCCCCGGTGCTGCAGGCGGGCGTACAGAATCACGATCGAGGCTGAAATGACCAGCGCGAGCAGCGCGAGGACATGGGCCTCGGCGCGCCGCGCGAGCATGGGATCGATCGAGCGTTCATAGGTCAATAGCGCCAGCGCGGTGGGATTGCTGGGGGCCAGCAACGCCGGCATCTCGTACTGCCCGAGCAGAAACGCGAACGCCGCAAGGGCCGCGGGCGCCGTCCCGAGCCAGACGCGCGGCCACGTGATGCGCCAGAACGCCTGCGTCGAGGTGGCGCCAAGTGTCCGCGCCACTTCTTCCAGGCGGGCGGCGTCGGTCAGCAGCACGGCCAGCGCCGTGAGCGCCAGGTAGGGAAACTCTTTCCACGCGCTGGCGATCACCAGGGCGACGCCGGCCTGGTCATACACCAGCGCCGGAAAGTCGCTGGGGATCGCAGTGAGGCCAGCGAGCCGGGCCAGTCTGGACAGCAGACCGCTCTGCCCCAACATCAGCAGCGCCGCGAGTGCCGCCGCCACGTGTGGAACGCCCATCGGAAGCACCGCGAGCAGACGGCCAGTCCGACTGCCACGTACGCGCACGGCCACGACCACGGCCGCGGCGGTTGCCAGGAATGTCGCCACGCCGGCGGTCGCGACCGTCCACGCAACCCCCTGCCATGTCACCGATGACGTCAACACGTGCACGAGCGCGGCACCAGACAGACCATCGGCGCCCGCGCCAACGGCGCCGACCGCCGCGAGCCCTGAGTACGCGGCACCAATCACCACGGGCGAGGCAAGGACAAGGCTTGCGATCGCGGCCGGCGCGTTCCCGCGGGTCACGGTGTCCCCCGCCGGACCGCCTGACGCCAGTCCTCGAGCAGGCGGGCGTGGTAGAGAGGATGCACCTCTGGGCGCGCGCGCTGCGCGAGCACGTCGCGAGGGAGGGCCTGCGCATCCGCCATCACCGTCTCGAATCGAGACGGCCACGGCGCTGGGAGCGCCGCCATGTTGAGGACGGTGCCGTCACCCCACACTGTCGTTCGCAGCTTTTCCAGCTGCGCTTCCGGCGACAGGAGAAAGTCGGTCAGCACCATCGCCCCGGCGGCATTCGGCGCGTTCGTCGGAATGCCGAGGTAGTGCGCGTTCGCGATCGTCCCGTCGTCGAACACCAACGCTCTGGCCTCCGGGGGCAGCACGCCTTGACGCACTTTGGTGACCACCTCGTTCTGGTTGTTCGACATGGTGAAGTCGATTTCGCCGTTGGCGAAGAGCCGGTGCATCGCCGCCACATCGAGCGGATACGTCGTGCCATCGCGCCAGAAGTACGGCGTGAGCGGCTTCAGCCATTCGAGAAGGCGGTCTCTTCCCACACGATACTTACCCTCGTCGAATCCGCCCTGAAAGGTCTCGACGCCTCCAGACAGGGCGTACATGACCCCCTTCAGAAACGTCATGCCCGTGAATTGCTGATCATGGGTGAAGCGCCCGGGGTGCGAACGGATCCAGCGCGCCAGCATCTCGATCGAGCGCGGGGGGGCCGGAGTGCGCGCAGGATCATAGATGAGCGCGAACTGCACCATGCCCCACGGCGATTCGAAGCCCGCGGGATCCTGCTCGAAGTCGCGGCCGATGATCGGCGACGCCGTATCCACCAGGCGGGTGTTGGGGAGGTGATCGGTCCAGGGACCGGCAAGGAGATTTTCACGGCGCATCTGAGCAAACGTTTCGCCGTTGATCCACACGAGGCTTGCCGTCCCTGGGCGCACACCCGTCGCCTCACGTTCGGTCACCAGCGCGTTCACCAGTTCGGCGCCCTGCCCCTCGACAGCCCGGACCTCCACCCCATACAGGCTGCGCATCCGAGGGGCCACCCAGTCATCAACGTAGGAGTTGATCGCCGGGTCACCGCGCCACATGCGCCAGATGACGGACGTGCCGCGCGCCCGGGCCACGATCGACGCCCAAGGCTGGTTCGCCAGCGTGGCCGCGTCAAGCGGCGCCGACCCTGCGTGGCCACCCCCGCATCCCGGGAGCGCAAGACAGAGGGCAACGGCAGCGATGGCGGAAAGTCTCGAAACGGTGACTCGGCCAAGCATCGGAACTGTGAACCGGCTCACTGTGACAGAAGTTCGCTGACATTTGGAAACAGGTACTCTGACCTCCACATGAACCTCGCCGATCGAACTGACGAAAAGCTCCTGGAAGCGGTTCGTCCGTCCGGGTGGAGCAATCCCCGCCCGGCGGAGCGCTACGACCTCGTCGTGATCGGTGGGGGCACGGCCGGGCTGGTGGCAGCGATGGGAGGAGCCGGCCTGGGCGCACGCGTCGCCCTCGTCGAGCGGCATCGGCTCGGAGGCGACTGTCTGAATACCGGCTGTGTGCCATCCAAGGCGCTCCTCCGCTCCGCCCACGTCGTGGGAGAACTGCGCCGCGCCGCGGGGCTCGGTATCGAGGTCGGCGAGTTCCGTGCCGACTTTGGCCGCGTCATGCAGCGCCTCCGCGACCGCCGCAGCCAGCTTGCCGCCAACGATTCGGCCGGGCGCTTTCGCAAGGCGGGCGTCGACGTCTTCTTCGGCCAGGCACGTTTTTCGTCGCCCACGGCCGTCGACGTTGACGGCCAAGGGCTCTCGTTCCGCCGCGCGGTCATCGCCACGGGAGGCCGCCCCGCAGTCCCGCCGGTCGAGGGTCTCGATGACGTGCCGTTCCTCACCAACGAGAGCGTCTTTGATCTGACGACGCTGCCTCGACGCCTCCTGGTGATCGGCGCGGGGCCGAGCGGCTGCGAGCTCGCTCAGGCCTTCGCCCGATTTGGATCCGCCGTCACCGTCATCGACCGCGGCGCACACGTGCTCCCACGGGAGGAGCCCGACGCTGCTGCGATCGTCGAGGGCGCGCTCGAGCGCGACGGCGTCCAGCTGGTCCTGGGCGCCGAGATCGATCGCGTCACGGCCCGCGCAGACGAGATCGTGCTGGACGTCTCGGCCGGCCCGTCCACCCGCGAGCCCCGGACGCTCGTCGGAGATGCGTTGCTCGTCGCGGCCGGACGCGCCCCGAACGTCGAGGGTCTGGACCTCGCCAGCGCAGGCGTGGAGGTGAGTTCCGGCGGTGTCGCCGTCGATGATCGAATGCGCACCTCGAACCCGCGCGTCTATGCGTCGGGAGACGTGTGCTCGCGCTTTCAGTTCACGCACGCCGCCGACGCGCAGTCTCGGCTCGTCTTACGGAACGCGCTCTTCTTCGGTCGTCGACGAGCCAGCCGTCTGGTGATGCCGTGGGTGACGTTCACCGACCCCGAGGTGGCGCACGTCGGAGTCACACACGCGGAGGTGGCCGCCTCAGGCGGACGGCTGGCGGCCATCACCGTTCAACTTTCAGAGGTGGACCGCGCCGTGGTGGACGACGCCACGGACGGGTTCGTGCGCGTCTATCACGAGCGCGGTCGATTGCGCGGGTGCACCATCGTCGCGGCTCACGCGGGCGAGATGATCGGCGAAGCCGCGTACGCGGTCACCAACGCTGGCACGCTCGCCGCGCTGTCGTCGACCGTCCACCCGTATCCCACCCAGGCCGAGGCTCTGCGCCGCGCCGGTGACATGTATCGCCGCCGAGCTCTGACGCCGAGCCTCAAGACATGGTTCGAGCGCTACTTCAAATGGACTCGATGATTCGCCGTCTCGCGATCGTGGCCACGCTGGCGTTCATGCCCTCACCGGCGTGGGCACAGGCGAGCGCAGCTCTCACCGGTACGGTCCGTGACGCGGCCGGAGACGCGGTCCCCCAAGCCAGTATCGTGCTGACTGGTACGGATGCGGGCATTCGACGCGAGGCCCAGACCGGCGCCAACGGGACCTTCGAACTGCAGGGCCTGCTCACGGCCCGCTCGTTCGAGTTGGAGGTGTCAGCAGCCGGTTTCGCGCAGCGGCGCGTCACCATCAGCGGATTGGCCGCCGGAGAGAGACGCCTGCTCCACGTGCGGCTGGGCGTGGCCGGGGTCGCCGAGCGCGTTGACGTGCGTGTCGAAGGCGCGATCGGCCGCACCACGTTGCCGGAACTGGGTGGGCACATCGAACGAGAACAGCTGGCACGCGTGCCGGTGAACGGTCGCGATCTCGTCTCCGTCGCGTATCTGGTTCCCGGCGCCGCGCCGGCGCGCGGCTTCTACAACCTGGCCCCTCGCCTGACCATCAACGGTTCGTCGTCTCTCGCCACCAACTACACCGTGGACGGGTTCGACAACACCGATCTGTTTCTGGGCGGTCCCAAAGTGCCGGTGACGCTGGCCTCGACGGACGACCTGAAGGTGCTGGTGAACGCCTATTCGTCCGAGTACGGGCGGACAGGGAACGGCGTCTTCGCCGTCACGACCCGAAGCGGCGGCAACCGGCATTCGGGCACGCTCGCGTACGTCGTTCGCCCCGGGGCCGCGGTGGATTCGCCCAACTTTCTCGCCCCGCGTGATGCGGCCGGCCAGGTCATCGACGACAGCTTCAGACGCCATCAAGGAGTCGGTGCCATCGGTGGTCGCCTCGTGCGCGATCGCCTCTTCTACTTCGGCGACGTCGAGTTCACTCGTGAACGCCAGGACGCCATTCTCACGTCGCCGCTGGGCGCCGGGCTGGCGCCAACGGAGTTCAACAGCCAGACAGGGATGGGCAAGATCGACGCCCGGTGGACCGATTCACAGATCTCGACGCTCCGATATCACCTCTCGGACTATACGCACGACGGGGACGTCGGCTTCATCGGCGGCTTGACCCTGCCTTCCGCCGGGCTACAGGTCAACTACCGCAATCAGTTTGCCGCCTACACGCATCGTTCCGCGTCCGCCAGAGGTTTCAACGAAGTCGGCGTCCAGGCAGGCCAGCTTCGGGCGGACTGGCGGCCGCTGGGCGCGGGGCCGCGCGCGATCGTGATCGATCGCGGGGCCACCCTGGCCACCATCGAAGGCGTGAGCGACAACTTCTTCTGGACCGAGACCGACGTCCAGGCCCGAGACGTGTACACCCGGCTCGTCGGCCGACACACGGTCAAACTTGGTGGTGACGTGCTGCGAGGCAACTTCGACATCATCTCCGGCCCCGGCGCCAGAGGCGCGTACGTCGTCGATCTCGAAGGAACGCCAGTGACGCCTTCAGGGCCATTCCTCACACTGGAGGACATCCCGCAGGACGTGGCGGTGCTCTCGTACTCGCAGTCGTTCGTGAACCCCGTCGTCACCCATCCTCAGACGCTTGGCGCCGTCTTCGCGGAAGACACGATCCGGGCCAGTGGCAACCTCACGCTGACTCTTGGCGCACGATGGGACTACGATTCGGTGACCGATACGACGGCTGGCGATGGAGACTGGAACAATCTTGCGCCGCGAGCCGGCGTGAGCTGGACACCACGAGGCAGCGCGAGGCACCAGATCCGGGGCGGCTACGGCGTGTTCTACGAGCGGATTCCCTTTGCCGTCTATTCCGACACGCTGTTCAACAACCCCACTGGCGGCGCCGTGGCCGTGACGTTTGCTCCCGGGACGCCCTTCGCGCCGCCCCCTTTTCCGAATACGTTCCCGCGCGATGTGTTCCAAGGCCTGCCGGTGTCGCAACTGCCGCCGCGCAACGTCCAGGTATTCGACCCGCAGCTTCGCAGCCCGTGGACCGGACAGACGTCCGCTGGTTATCTGTTCACGCCTGTGCCGGACCTCTCGATCGCGGTCGACTACGTGCACAGTCGAGGTCACAATCTCGTGCGCCGCGTCGATACCAATGCCCCCGCATCCGTACCAGCCGGTGTGCAACGCACCGTGGCCGACGCCGATGCCACGCGCCCCACGGTCCCGTCTGCAGGCGGCTTCCGGCTCATCGAACAGGATGAGACGACCGGACACAGCACGTTCGATGGCCTGTATCTCAATGCTCGCCGGCGCTTCTCGCAGGGCTTTGCCATCGACGTCGCCTACACCGTGTCGCGCATCGAGAACGACACCGACGACATCAACTTCCGTCCGGTCGACAGCCGCCAACCGGACGCCGAGCGTGCCGCGAGCCTGAACGACCGGCGCCACGTCCTGGCCGTCAACGGGCTCGTGCGAGTCGGCCGCCTGCTTGACCTGGTCCCGGTGCTGTTTCTCTCGAGTGGACAACCGCTGAACGTCACCACCGGTCGGGACGACAACGGCGACACGATCTTCAACGATCGACCCGCCGGAGTGGCCCGCAACAGCGAGCGCACCTCGGGTTTTGCGCAGTTCGATGTCGGGCTCGTGCGCGAGGTCGCGCTCAAAGCCGCGCGCCTCCAGCTGCGCGCGGAAGTGTTCAACCTGTTCAATCGCACCAACTTCTCCGGATTCTTCAACTACGGCGCCAGCGGCGTGAGGCCTGACGAGAACGGCACCCTCGCTTTCCAGCCGACACAGGCTGGCCCGGCGCGTCAATTTCAGTTCACGGCGGGGTTGTCCTTCTAAGACCGTGACATGACGCCCTGGCGCGCTGTTACCCTCGCGGCGTTAGCCATTGGCCTCCTGGGTGCGGTCTTCCGCTTGCCACTCGCGGACTGGGTCGTCGCACTGGCAGCATCGGCGCGCTCGTCGGGGTGGATCGGCGTTGCGTTGTTCGTCCTCGCGTACGTGTGCAGCACGGCGGCCGTGCTGCCCGTGTCGGTGCTGACCCTGGCGGTGGGGTTTGCCTACGGTCCTGTCTGGGGGCTTGCAATCGCGTCGCCGGCCAGTGTCCTTGGGGCCACCACGGCATTCATTCTTGGGCGAACGATGGTGCGCGGCTGGGTCAGAGGACGCATCGGCGGGGCGCCATGGCTTCGGGCTGTCGAAGGTGCTGTGGGCAGAGACGGCTTCCGCCTCGTGCTGCTCCTCCGCCTCTCGCCGCTATTCCCGTTCGCCTTGATGAACTACGCCCTGAGTCTGTCGGGTGTGAGCCTGCGTACCTACGTCGCCGCGTCCGCGATCGGCATGCTGCCAGGGACGGCCATGTACGTTTACCTCGGATCGCTGGCACCGACGGCCGCCGAGCTGCTCAGGGGCAATCCCGTCAGTCGATCAGCCGCCGTGCTGTACGGAGCGGGACTTGTGGCCACAGTGGCCGTCGCGATTCTGGCCGCGCGAGCGGCGCGTCGGGCGATCGCGGAGGATGCGACGCTTCAGCAGTCGGCACCGAATGACTGAGTCTTGGGATGACGCCAATTTCATTGCGGCGCGCCGAGTTCTGCCAGTCCGATCTCGTGGTCGGCACCGGTACTGTGGCCACATCCGGGCGCTTGCTGACGGTGAACTACAGCGGCTGGCTCTACGACCCGGCCGCGGCGGAAGTTCGACTCGAACGTTCAGTAGAGGCGCAGCGCGGGCGCTGCGAGAGTGAAGGCGGCACGGTTCTCCCGTGCCGCCCGTTCAGCTTGGTTCCCGAGGGTGACACCACCTCACCCTCGGGGCGACTATTTACTGCTTCGTTCCGAACTGGAAGTCAATCGAACTTCCGTCGTTTAACGTGATCTTGTAGACGTAGGTCTTTCCATTCGTAAGGTTCTTCGTGTTCAGATTGAAGATCCACTGCTTATCCGTCGCGCTCCATCGGAATTCCGCGTCTGGAGTGGTCGAAACCGGGTCCTCATTTATCAGGGTCGTGGCCAGGCCGTTAATCACCTGTACCAGCTGGAAAGAGGTGACGACACCAGGAGTGCCAACAGAGTTGCCGTTGACATCGCAGACTCGGAACTTCACCGGGACCGTCGAGCCCTTCTTGACGACGCTAGAGCCGTCGGTATTCAGGGGCTGCAGAACCTGGTGGCCAAGCGAACCGAAACACATTCCGGTCGTCGCGTAGCCGATTGTGAAGCTCGCGCCCGCGTTCGTGATCGCGTAGTTGGTCAGCAGCCCCGTCGCACTCGGCGTCGCCGTGATGTGATACGGGTTCCCGGCCACGGTCTCGCCCGCTGCGCGGCTATACGTCGCCGACACTCCATCCGCCGCCAGGAAGTCGCCGAACCCGGTTGTCAGGGGCACGGGGTCCAGCGCGCCGAGCGTCTTGCTCGCCGAGTTGGTCGTCCACGTCGCCGGTCTCTGGCCGATGGCGAAGTTCTCCGTGTCGTTGCTACCGGTGTGGTTCGCGTCGCCCGCGAAGCTGTAGCTAGCCGTCGCCGTCCCGGCGTTGACGTTGTTAGCATAGGTGGCCGTCGGCGTTAAGTTCAACCCGCCGGCGCCCGTCACCAACACCGTGGCGGGCGTGTGTGGCGCGCCGTTGTAGACAAACGGCCCGCCGACAATCGTCACCGTCGTCGTCGAGGGCGCCTTGTTGATGACAATCGCCACGGCCGCGCCATCGCTCGGGTGGTGGTTGGCATCGCCGGCGTAGTGCGCGGTCACGTAGTAGGTGCCCGCGTTGACCTGGTCGCCCGTGTAGGTCAGCGACGTGGCTGCCGTGCTGAGGCCGCCGGCCCCACTGACCGTCCCCGAGCCGCCCGTGTGCGTCGTGGTGTCAAACGTGAACGGCCCATCCCCGACAGTGGTCGTCACCGACACCGCCTTGTTGATGACAATCGCCACGGCCGCGCCATCGCTCGGGTCGTGGTTGGCGTCGCCGGCGTAGTGCGCGGTCACGTAGTAGGTGCCCGCGTTGACCTGGTCGCCCGTGTAGGTCAGCGACGTGGCTGCCGTGCTGAGGCCGCCGGCCCCACTGACCGTACCCGAGCCGCCCGTGTGCGTCGTGGTGTCAAACGTGAACGGCCCATCCCCGACAGTGGTCGTCACCGACGCCGCCTTGTTGATGACAATCGCCACAGCCGCGCCATCGCTCGGGTCGTGGTTGGCATCGCCGGCGTAGTGCGCGGTCACGTAGTAGGTGCCCGCGTTGACCTGGTCGCCCGTGTAGGTCAGCGACGTGGCTGCCGTGCTGAGGCCGCCAGCCCCGGTGACGGTACCTGAGCCGCCCGCATGCGTCGACCCGTCATACGTGAACGGGCCATCCCCCACGGTGGTCGTGACCGACACCGCTTTCTTGATGACAATCGCCACGGCCGCGCCATCGCTCGGGTCGTGGTTGGCATCGCCGGCGTAGTGCGCGGTCACGTAATACGTGCCGGCGTTGACCTGGTCGCCGGTGTAGGTCAACGACGTGGCGGCGGTGTTCAAGCCGCCGGCGCCAGTCACCGTGCCGGACCCGCCCGCGTGCGTGGTGCCGTCGTAGCTGAACGGGCTCGCGCCGTGGGTCACGGTCGTTGAGGCCGCCTTGTTGATGACAATACCCACCGACTCGCCGTCGCTGGGGTCGTGGTTGGCATCGCCCGCGTAGTGCGCCGTCACGTAATACGTGCCGGCGTTGACCTGGTCGCCGGTGTAGGTCAGCGACGTGGCGGCGGTGTTCAAGCTGCCGGCGCCAGTCACCGTGCCCGACCCGCCCGCGTGCGTGGTGCCGTCGTAGCTGAACGGGCTCGCGCCGTGGGTCACGGTCGTCGAGGCCGCCCTGGTGATCGTGAAGGTCTTCGAGTCGCTGCTCGGGTCGTAGTTGCCATCGCCCGCGTAGCTGTAGCTGGCGGTGGCGGTGCCGGCATTGACGTTGTTGACGTAGCTCGCCGCCGGCGTCAGATTCAAGCCGCCGGGGCCCGTCACCGTCACCGTCGCGGGCGTCTGGGCGGCGCCGGTGTAGGAGAACGGCCCGCCGACGATTGCGACCGTCGTGACGGTCGGCGCCCTCTTCACGGTGAGCGTCCCGATCGCGGAGCTCGCCACGAAACCCGCAGCACCAGCGTACGACGCGCTCAGCGAATGTCCACCGGCATTCGGGGTGGCCAACGCTGCGATGTCAGTGCTGGTGAACGTGTAGGAACCGGCGACGAGTGTGCGACTCACGGCGGTTCCGCCGTCCACGCTGAGGCTGATGTCCCCGGTCGGCGTGGCCGAGCCCGACGTCGGAGCCACACTGACCGTCACGCTGCCGTTCGCGCCGTAGAAGATTGCAGGAGCGGTGATGGACGTGGTGGTCGCCGCCGCCGAGCCAGTAACGCTGACGGCATCGTTCTGTTTGTCTCTCTTGCTGTTTGAACCGCCGCCACTCGAGTTGGTGACCTCGACCTCGACGGTGTAGTCCGCGCCAGCGGATGCGCCCACCGGCACCGTAACGAGAATGGAATTGCTGGACGTGCCCGGAGTGACGGATTTACCGGACGTGGCGACGGAATTCCCACTATTACAGTTGCTCGCTTGACAGAGCCATGCTGTCGCGGTCGTCGCCCCGCTAGCGCTGGTCACGTAGCTGAAGCTGACGGTAAAGCTCGCGCCTTGAGCCACCGCGACCGGCGAGGCGCTGGTCGGCGAGGTAATCGTCACGGACGTTACGCTATCCGTGAACGTCATCTGCGCGCGGCGCAGCGATCTGACTCCGGTCGCCGTGAGGTAGAAGCGCACGTTCGCATCGTGCTGTTCTGGAGCCCACGTGTCGTGGAAGATCTTCCCGTCCCCATCAGCTGTCAGCGTCAGCGAGTAGTCCGGGTGCACCGCCGGGTCCTCTTGGAACACTAGCGTCACTTCCTCGTGCGGCTGCCAGCCTGATCCGGTGATGACCGCCGCCTCGCCGGGCGCATAGTCGCCCCTGTCCGTCTTGATCGTGGTGAAGGCGTACGCCTCGTCGTGGGGCGAGCCGCCGCCAGCCACGAAGGCATAGCCGTCGTCGCCGGCGGGACCGCTCACACCCCGGCTGCGCGCGTGGGTCATGGCCGCGGCCTGCGCAAAGCTACCCATGCTCCACGTGTAGGGGTCAGGAAACATCGCTGGCAGGAACAGGTCCACCGCCGTGACCGGCGCCGTGTCGGCCGTGCCGCCGGCAATCAGCACCGCACCGTTGTGCGGCAGCAGCACCGCCGTATGGCCGGCGCGACCCGTGCTCAACTGCGTGTCCACGGGGAAGAACGCGTCCGTGGCAGGATAGTAGAGTTCGGCCGACGCCAGATCCTGCGCGCCATTGTTGCCGCCGGCCACCAGCACGCGGTTGTCGATCAGCAACGTGGCCGAGGCGCCCGAACGCGGCGTGGCCATCGAGCCGGCCGCCAGCATGTTTCCCGTTGCCGGATCGAACAGCTCGGTGGTCGCCAGCACCACGCCATCGACCGTGACGCCGCCGACGATCAGCACCTTGCCGTCGGCCAGCCGGGACGCCGCGTGCCGCGTGCGCGGTACCGTCAGGCTCGGCGCAGCGGAGGACGTGCCGGTGCTCGGATCGAAGATCTCGACGTCTGCGCTGAGCAACTCGCCGACCTCGCCGCCAGCCACCAGCACGCGCCCGTCGTCGAGTCGGGCGGCAGCAGCATTGACGCGCGGGGAGACCAAATAGCCCACGACCGCCGATTCGTTGGTCATCGGATCGTAGACGACCACGCTGTCGGTGATGCTGCCGTCGCCCAGCCGCCCGCCGGCGATGAGCGTCGAGCCGTTCGCCAGCGTCGCCGTGGCCGCGCCGGTGCGCGCCGACGAGGGGTCGGTCGCCCCCCTGACCTCCCAGGTGCCGACTGCCTGTGGAGGCGCGGCATTGAGAAGGAATCCAGACATAGCGACGACGGTTGAAAGACTGACGACGAAGGCGACATGACGGCGGGTACTCGTGCTCACAATTGCTCTCCTGCAGTTCGGCCCGCTGCATCAGCGGACATGACGCGTTGGAGCAGGGAGTCAGCAAGCGGACCGCCTACGGCAGAGGTGGGCCGAGTCGTGCAGAGCTCTGCCATATCGGCCGTGCCGGTACGCGCGGCGGCCGGTTTTAGTCGGCCGGCCGGCGGACCTCTGGCCAATCAATGAAGGGAGCTGGAGATCTGGCTGTCAGGAGCGGGAAGTCAGGGTATGCCCGACGCACAACGCCCGCGCACTGCAGCGGATTCGTCAGCGACCGGCAGCGCAGCTGACGCTGAATCAGGATGTGCCACGCTTCGTCGTAAGTTCTGGCGTCAACGCGGAGACTCACCTATGAGAATCTGTTCGTTGGTCATCGCGGCACTGTTGACAACGCGCCGAAGCTGACGCCTGAATACTTGGCGACATGGGAAATCATTCGGAAGTCGCGCATGGCCGGATCGGATGAATTCGATCCAAACGCCAGGTGTCTCTCGGCCGGGATGCCCAACATGATGAGCATGACCTACGGCATGGAGATTCACAGGTTCGCGTCGCCTGGCGTCCTTGAGAACCAGATCACGAGCGTTGGCATCCGCGAAGTAGGGTCTGCGAGGCTGTCATGAAGTATCACAGATCTCCGACAGCAGTCCTTGCGATTGTCGTAGTCCTCTCGGCCGCAGCCGTGCAGAGTGCACCGCAGGGTCCGCTTGCGAGCAGCAACATCACCGACGCGGATTTGAAGTTCGAAGTGGCGTCGGTCAGGCCGAACACGCTCGGTCAAGAGTCGTTTCTCTGGGCTTTTCGAAACGGCCGATTCACTGCCCGGTACGCCACGCTGAAGGCGCTCATCCGAAGCGCGTACGGCAAGCCAGAGCTGGTGCTAACGGAGCGTCAGGTTATTGGCGGTCCGAAATGGCTCGACACGGATCGGTTCGACGTTGAAGCGGCAGCACCCGACGTTCCTGATTCCCCTCGCGGCACCTTCAGTGCTCCCTTGCTAGAGATGCTAAGCCACCTTCTCGAGGAGCGATTCTCCCTCAAAGCGCACATCGAGACACGTGAGTTTCCGCTCTTGGCATTGGTGCTGGCAAGAAAGGACGGCAGGCTGGGTCCTGGCCTGCGCCGTCGGCAGCAACCGTTTACCGCCGCCACCGCCGATGCAGCTGGAGGTCCTATTACCCTCGGCACGTCGACCCGTCAGACGTGTGGCGGTAGGACGGGCCCAGGGGTCCTCATCGGGACGGGCCTTACCATGAGCAATCTGGCCAGCGGCGTATCGCAGTTTGTGGGCGGCATTGATCGAATCGTCGTGAATCGTACCGAACTGATCGGGACGTTCGACGTCGATCTACGCTGGCGGCCCGAGTCGTCCCTCGCTGCCGGAAGCCAGACAGGCGCCGCTTCGCTCGACTCAGATGCTCCATCGTTTTTCACCGCGTTAGAGGAGCAACTCGGGCTGAAGCTCGAGCGAACCAATGGGCCAGTCGACGTTCTCGTTATCGATCATGTCGAACCGCTGACCCCGAACTGACGCTTGCGGCGGGCGCTCCCCCCGAGGATCCGGTGCTCACCGGCAACCGGAGCACGAACTCGCTCCCTGCACCCACTCCGTCACTGTGCGCCTCGATGGTGCCCTCGTGGGCTTCCACGAGACGCTGCACAATCGTCAAACCCAGGCCAAGCCCGCCATTGGCTCGTTCGCGCGCCGTCCGCTCCTGAGCGAAGAGATCGAAGATGCGCTGAAGCGCGTCGGGCGCGATCCCGATGCCCGTGTCGCGAATGCGAACCACGACGTCGTCCTGCTCGCGTCCCGCCCGGATCGTCACCCTGCCGCCCGGTGGCGTGTACTTGGCAACATTGGTCAGCAGGTTCGACACGATTTGGCCGAGGCGTGTCGCGTCTCCGAGTACGGCCACCCCGGTCGTATGGTTCCAGGTACGCCACACGCCCCGTGATGATGAAACCGCGCTGCCCGGTCTCCGCATCGACGGCGGTTGCGAGGAGCCGCTCGAGCGCACCGATCACAGCCTGCGTGTGCGCCACCGATTCGGCCGTTCCGTACACGCTTCGCAGATTGAACAGAGTGGCCAGGAAGGCAACGACGAGGACGAAACCGATGGCGCAGAAGCCAGCGGCGAGCATTGGGGGCAGCCCGGCCCATGACTGCGCCGACGTGCTCGGCGCAAGGACATCTCCCTCTCGGAGCAACGGCGTGTCTACGGCCACGGGGTCGTGACGAGTCTGCCTGGAAGTCACTTGGTGATGACGTCGGCCAGGGCGGCGTCCCACGAGACGTTGCTCGCGAGTAGCTTCCGGAACTTGATCAACGCCCGGGGCTGATTCACGGTCAGGCAGGCGACGACCCGATCGCCGCGGCGGTAGAGCGCCGTGAGCCGTCGCTCGGCGACCGAGCCATCGACGACGACCATCTCGTCGTGCGGACGTGCGCGGCCGACGAACTGGATCTTGCGATCATATTGATCCGACCAGAAGTAGGGCACCGACGAAAAACCCGTCGCGGCGACTCGGCTGCCGAGCAGCTGCTCGGCGACGTGAACGCCCTGCTCCACGGCGTTCGTCCAATGCTCGATTCGCGGGGCATCGCCGTACCAGACATTGGCCATCCGGGCGACGTCGCCGGCGGCATACACATCGGGCGCGGCCTCGCCGGCACCGTTGCAGACGATTCCGTTGTCGAGGGTCAGACCGCTGCCCTCGAGCCATTCCGTGTTGGGCACGACCCCGATTCCTACGACGACGACATCGGCCTCCACATGCGACCCGTCAGACAGTGCGACGCCAGCAACACGTGGCTCGCCATAGATGCCGGTGACGGTGACGCCCGTTCGAATGTCCACGCCATGATCGCCGTGCATCGCCACGAGCATCTCGCCGAGCGTCGGTCCGATGATCGGAGCCAGCGGAACAGGCAGGGCTTCGATGGCGGTGACGTTTAGGCCTTGTGTCCGGCACGCGGCGGCGACCTCGAGGCCGATGAAGCCCATGCCGACGATCGCCACCCGGGCCGCTCGGGTCGCTTGCTCCCGCAGGACCAGTGCGTCGTCGAGGGTGCGCAGAACCAGCAGGCCTGGCCGCGGCGCGATGCCCGGAAGGGTGCGGACGCGTGCACCGGTCGTAATAATGAGACGGTCGTAGTCCGCCCACGTACCATCGGCAAGAGTGACGCGCCTGGCGCGGAGGTCGAGCGACGTCGCGCGCACGCCGAGCCGCATGTCGAGCGCGAGGGGATCGTAGCCGTCCTTCTGGCGGAAGAACGTCTGCTCCGGCGCCCACATGCCTTGGAGCACTTGTTTCGAGAGCGGCGGGCGGTCGTAGGGCCGATGACGCTCCTCGCCTACCAGGGTCAGGGCGCCATCGTAACCTCGGCTGCGCAGCGTCTCGGCGGCGCGCAATCCCGCCAGCGAGGCGCCTATGATCGTGATTCGGCGAGCGGCCTGGGCCACGTCACTCTGTGACCGAGATCGCTCCGGTCGGACACTCGCGCACGGCCTTGTCCACTTTCGCGCGCAGGTCGTCGGAGGGCGTCTCGTTCAAGACGCGAAGCGCGCCATCATCACCAATCTCGAAGACTTCTGGCGCCGCCTCGACGCACAAGCCGTGGAGGTCGCAGGAGCTCAGGTCGACAACTACCTTCATGACAGGTCTCCGCGATGTGGGGCTGAGGCCGAGCTCGGCTCTGTGACGATGGAAACGCGGAGTGATCCGCGTTGGTTGCGCCGATTGTAGTCGAGCCGCGCCGCCGCGAAGCCGCCCAGGCGAGCCCCACGCCCAACAGGGCGGCCGTTGCGGGCTCCGGCACCTGCTGCGCCGTCGGGAACGAGCGAAGCGTGAAGCGATTCACGCCCTGCGGGTGAAGTGCTGCCACGTCGTCTGGGACGTCGATTGACAACGAGAAAGCGACGGAAAACGGCGCCCCTGCCGGGCCTTGCAGATAGTTCACCGTCGCTCCGGACCACTCCACAAGGTTCTCCTGGTGGTTGAGGACGGGGAAGACCGTCGACGTCGGCGTCGGATCGGCGTCGGGCGCGTCGAAGTCGAGCCCGACACCAGCGCTCAACGGCACGAACGCCGCGCCGGTGCCGAACCCGAGCTGGAAATGAAAATCGTCCCAGGCGATGCCGCTGTTGTTGACCACACTCGTCGTGAAGAAGTACTCGGTGGTCCCCCCGGAGTCCGCGAGGTTGAACTCGTAGTCCAGAATGCCGAAGCCGCCGGCATTGAGGAAGACGCCGAATCCCCCGGTCGCGATCGTGTTGGGGCTGGGCGCCGTCGTGCTGTCGTTGTTGGGCGAGACAGGCAGGGAAACCGTCAGCGAACCTAGCAGCAGGCGGCGATTGTACGGCAGTGAACTCGTGACCGAAGCGCGACCGTAGAGGGTTCAGATGCGTGTATGCCGCCGGAGCGGCAGCGCTGGCGTCCAGGTCATCCCCGTGGTCGTGGCCACTCGACGATCTCGACGATGGCCGCGGGACCGAATCGGTCCATTGCCTCTTGGACGGCGCGCACGCGCCAGGCCGCCAGCTCCAGCGCTGACTCGACGTTCGCGAGGACCTCGCGATCCAGATCGCCATCAAGCCACGATCTCGCGTCGAGGAGTGCCGCGGCTGCCCGACTTAGCGTGTCGCGCGCACTCGGATGGGTCGCGGTCGCGCGGAGTCGGACAACGTCGCTGTCGATGAGCGCGATGCGCTCGTGGAGGCCTTCACCAAGCGGCGAGTTGCTCGCGACCACGCACCTGTTCTCGGGAGCGCAGGGAGCCGGCGCCCTCCTCCACAGTTGGGTCTCGACGTCGGCCGCCAAATCCAGGAGCCGCTGCTCCAGAGCCCCCAGGGTGGTATCGGCGACGGCCTTGTCCGCCCTCTTGTGCTTGTTGCTGCATAGCACCGTCTCGACATGTGCCAGATGGGTTAGGGCACGGCTCAGGTTGGGCCACTACCAGGGCCCGGCCGAGCCCTGAATCGCGCCGGACAGGAGGGCGCGGCGGACGTCGTCGATGGTCAGATCCCGAGGCAGGGCGACTGGTTGGCGTGCGGCTGTTGTGTCCCACCAGAGACTCACCACCCCGATGACACAAGCCAGTCGCGCAAGAAGGGGTTGCCTCAGCGTTCGAGATGGTCCTCCCACAGTTCGGCGTGTACCGTGTCCCGTGCGTTGGCTGTTTCGCCCCACAGCTCGCGTGCGCTGAACGAGACCGTGTAGACGTGCTGGGCCCGGTCGGGCAGCGTGTAGCCTTCGGCGTCGGTGTCCTGAAAATCGAATATGCCGTGGTCGGCCACAATCGTTCCACGATGGCCCCGCATGTAGCGCGGGAGGCGAGTGTGCCCGACCGGGTTGATGTTGCGCGCACGCACTCCTTGGCCCACCCTGAACCGCGGCGCGATCCGTAGATCATCCCGCCGTAGCGATCGACGCCGGGCGAGCTGTTCGGCGACGTTCGCGGGTGTAACGCGCGGCGTGAACCTCGGCGACGCCGGATCCGCCCGGCCGCTGTCCAGTTCGGCCTGCGTCAGCAGCTTGGCCGCGATCAAGCGATCCACGAGCAACTTGATGAATCGCTCGTAGTACTGCATCTGCAGGTACTGGGCAGGCGGCAGGATTTCATGCTCGTAGCGGAAGTTTCGACGGCGCGCCGGGCCGAAGGGCCCGGCGGCGCGGATAAGGCCCCACGCGCGTCCTTCCCATTCGGCATGGAATGGCCGCTCGTCTTCGCGCACCTCGATCGGCCCCATGCCGTGCATGCCGCCCATATCGTGGATACCGTTCATGCGGCAGCTCCGCGGGGCGCCGACACTTTTGCGACACCGACCATCGCGTTGCGCGTCACGAGGGCCGCGAGCTGCTCTTCGGTCATCCGCTCCGTTCCCGACGGACGCTCGGGAAGAACGAGATAACGAATCTCTGCCGTGCTGTCCCAGACACGGACCTGGACGTCATCAGCGAGCGTGACGCCGAACTCCCGCAGCACGCCGCGCGGGTCGATGACGGCCCGTGAACGATAAGGCGCGGACTTGTACCACGTGGGGGGCAGGCCAAGCACAGGCCACGGATAGCACGAGCAGAGGGTGCAGACGACCAGATTGTGGACGGCCGGCGTGTTTTCAACCACCACCATGTGCTCGCCCTGAGCCCCACCGTAGCCGAGCTCGCCGATTGCGGCGGTGCCGTCGGCGAGGAGACGCTTCCGGTAAGCAGCGTCGACCCACGCCCGGGCGACCACGCGAGCGCCATTACGGGGGCCGACCTTCGACTCGTACGTCTCGATGACCGCATCGATCGTGGCCGGATCGATCATTCCCTTTTCGACCAGTATCGACTCCAGCGCTTTGACGCGGAGCGCCACGTCCGACGGGGCAGCCTGGTGACCCTGGTCCTGTTCGCGCGCCGGCCGGTCCGCAGGTTCAGGCGATTTCATGTTCGGAGCCGCCACGAGGCCGGCCGTGCCGGCTGCCGCGTCGCTCAGAAACTTTCGCCGCCCGACAGGTCTGTCTGCCTCGTTCGCCACGTGCCGAGTCTCGCGACTGATACTGGCGAACCGCCGTGTGGCTGTCAAGGTGGGTTCGACGCATGCCGCGTGTCACCCCGGCGTCCTTCGTTGACGGTCGCGGAGCAGGAGAGTAGTCTGCCCATCATCGTGAAGGAAGACCAGGGCCATCAGGTCCTCCCTTCGGACCTCACGCTGCGAGTCAAGTCGCTCGAGTCGCTCCTGGTGGAAAAGGGCCTGGTCGATCCCGCCGCGCTCGACGCACTCATCGACGCGATGGAACACAAGGTAGGGCCGCGCAACGGCGCACGCGTGGTCGCGCGCGCCTGGGTAGACCCCGCCTACAAGAAACGCCTGCTGGAGAACGCGCCGGCCGCCATAGCCGAGCTGGGCTACACCAGCGGGCAGGGTGAGCACACGCTCGTGGTGGAGAACGGGCCCAAGGTCCACAACCTGGTCGTATGCACGTTGTGCTCGTGTTATCCGTGGCCGGTGCTGGGCTTGCCTCCTGTCTGGTACAAGTCCGCGCCTTATCGCTCGCGAGCGGTGATCGACCCGCGCGGGATCCTGCGCGAGTTCGGCCTGCAGCTGCCCGAGGATGTCGAAGTGCGTGTCTGGGACAGCACAGCGGAATTGCGTTATCTGGTTCTGCCCGAGCGCCCAGCCGGTACCGGAGCGATGACCGAAGAGCAACTGGCCGCGCTGGTCACGCGCGACGCGATGGTCGGCGTTGTCAAGGTCGCGTTGCCCGCGTCGGGAGACCATCCATGAACGGCGCGCACGACATGGGCGGTCAGCAGGACATGGGGCCGGTCGAGTACGAGAAGAACGAGCCCGTGTTCCACGCACCGTGGGAGGGGCGAATCTACGCGCTCAACCGTGCGATGCGCGCTTGGGCCAAGTGGAACCTCGATGCCGACCGGCATGCGCTCGAGCTGATGCGGCCTGCCGACTACCTGCGAATGAGCTATTACGAACGATGGGTCCACCGGCTGGTGGCGCAGGTCGTGCAGTACGGCCTGGTGAGCAGGGAGGAGATGGACAGCGGGAAGGCGGCGTCGGACTCGACGAAGGCCACTCCAGTGTTCACCCTCGCGACGTCCGCCCGCTGGTTCGACCGGAGCATTCCCTCGAGCCAGGACTCAACGATTCGACCGTCATTCACGGTGCGCCAACGCGTGCGCGCCCGGAACATCAATCCCACCGGCCACACCCGCTTGCCGCGCTATGTGCGCGGCAAGACCGGCGTCATCGTCCGGGATCATGGGGTCTATCTTTTCCCCGACAGCAACGCGCACTTTCAAGGTGAGAAGCGCCAGCACGTTTACTCCGTTCGTTTCACGGCTACCGAACTCTGGGGAGACGTCGCGTCGCCCCGCGACTCGGTGCACCTCGATCTCTGGGACGACTACCTTGAACGTACCTGAGACGCTCCCCAGCGCCGAGCCGCTATTCGACCTTCCGCGTCTGCCTCGTGACGATGGCGGACCCGTCTTCGCCGAGCCGTGGCAGGCGCAGGCCTTCGCGCTCGCGGTCAAGCTCTCCGAGCAGGGGCATTTCACCTGGAAAGAGTGGGCGGCCAGTCTCGCCGAGGAGTTGCAGGCCGCTGCCAGACGCGGAGAGCCGGACGACGGCTCTCGCTACTATGAGCACTGGTTGACGGCTCTCGAGCGCCTGGTGACGGCCAAAGGGCTGACCGATCAGAACGCGCTGCTCACGCGCAGGGATGCCTGGGCCCAAGCCTATCGTGCCACTCCTCACGGCACGCCCGTCGAGCTTCAAGCGCCAGGAACGCCTGACGCCCGCTGGCTTCTGCTCGGGCTCGCCTGTACGTTCGGCGGGTATTGGCTGATTCACCAGCTCAACGTGGCTCCGGCGGCGATCCCGCAGGTGGGATTCGTCGCGAGTGCTGTCCTCGGTTCGCTGCTCGGCATGCAGCACGCGTTCGAGCCGGATCATCTCGCCGCCGTGGCGACCCTCATGACGGGCGAGCGCTCCAGCGCGAAGGCGGCGTGGCTCGGCGCGTGGTGGGGACTGGGCCACACGCTGACATTGTTGGCGGCTGGCACTGCACTGGTCGTCTTGCGTGCCGACATGCCGGCCTCCGTCACGATGGCGTTCGAGCTGGGCGTGGTACTGCTGCTGGTTGGTTTTGGCGCGCGCGCGCTGTACCAGGCCGCGGGTCACGCGCTCCCCCGCCGAACGCACTCACACGCGAGCCCGGCGCGGTGGAGTCCCGCTCGCATCGACCGCTTCACCGTTGCGCGGCCGCTGGTGGTGGGCGCCGTACACGGGCTGGCTGGAAGCGGCGCGCTCACGGCGCTCGTGGTGGCCACGCTCCCGTCGACGGCGACTCGGCTCGGTTATCTGGCACTGTTCGGCATTGGATCCACCGTGGGGATGGTGGCGCTGTCGGGGCTCCTGGGCTGGCAGATCGCGCGAATGGGATCGGATCGTTCGGTCGTGCGTACGTTCTCACTAGCCGTTGGCTGCGTTTCGACCGTGCTCGGTCTGTTCTGGGGCTATCCACTCTTCAGTCGGTTGCTCTAAAACGTCCTTGGGCACCGACCAGAAGCAGAACGACGCACCACAGGAGTTTTGTGACCACTGGTGCTACGGGACTCCCTCGACGACTCAGCGCTGGTGCATCAGCTCTTCGAGCTGGAACGCATGACGAATCGGATGTATGACCGCGTGCTCGAGCATCGAGTCGATACAGTACCGCGTCTGCCATCTCGACGGATACTCCGGCGTTTCGAGGCGATCATCGCCGACGTCCTGCAGCGGCGTTCGCCATTTCTCCAGCACGTGCTCCATGTAGCTGTCGGCTTCTGCTGCGAGGGCCGTCGGCTCCGGCGGTATGCGGATCTGGGGATCTGGTAACTCGAGTACCTCGCACATCCACGTCATATAACCGCGGGCGGCGCCGAGGACATGGCGGAGCAGTGTCTCCAGCGACGCGTACGCGGGATCGTCAGTCTTCGGGAGCACGACCGATGCGGCCTGTGCCTGGTTCCACACGACGAGGAAACGCCGAACGTGCTCATCGTGTAGAAGGACCAAGGCTCGAACAGCCCGAGAACGATACGCGAGAGCGGTTGTTGGCATCGTCACCCCGCAGCCAGTTTATGTTGGACCCTGGTCGCCGACTCGGCTCAGAATCGCTCAAAGGGCACGATGACGGCACAAGAGGCTATCGACGAGATCCACGCTCTCGCAGCGCGTCGCCTCGAGGCGTATCGCACGCTCGACCTCCTCGAGCGCGAGTTGATGGATGGCGGCGGCTTGCCTGCCGCCTTTCGGGGCTTCGCTGATCGCCCTCAGGAACTGGCGAGGCGCGCCCGTCACGCGGAACTCGCGCTGGAAATCCAGGCCCTTCGCGTACAGATGGACACGCTGCGTCAGAGCGTCCCATTCGAGCGCGTGGCGGAGATCGACCGCTACTGGGACATCGAGCACACCACGAGCCACTCGCTGTTGCGCGACATGAGCAGGACACCTCCGTAGTCGCGTCCAGTCCGCCGCGCGTGTCGATGCGAGCTTTGCGATCAGCCGGGCTCGCGGATCCTTGGCGCTGAGCCCGAGGGCGGTTCAAGACGGGGGCGCGTGTAGCGCGGGCTGGTGCACCGCCCACCAGGCCTGCGCCCGGTCCTGGGTCCATGCACCCGAGCCCTCGACCTCCGCCAGCCGGCGCGACAACTCGCGCGCCGACTGCGGGCGCTCCGCCGGATCCTTCGCCAGGCAGGACATCACGATCTGCTCGAGCAGGGCTGGAATCGGCAGCTCGGTCATCGCCGAGGGCGGAGTCGGCTTCGTCGTGGCGTGCTTCATGAGCAGACCCATCGGCGTGTCAGCCGTGAATACGAGCTGTCCGGTCAGGAACCAATACGCGACGCAGCCGGTGGCATAGATATCGGCCCGCGCGTCGATACCGGATCCGCCCAATGCCTGCTCGGGGGCAATGAACGCCGGCGTACCTCGCACGACCAGATCCCGAGTCAAGGTCATCCCGCCGTCCGGCGTCTCATGAGCGGCCTTGGCGATGCCGAAATCGAGGACCTTCACGAAGTCGTACTCTTCGCCATAGCGACACACGAAGATGTTCGCGGGCTTGATGTCTCGATGCACGAGACCGCAGGACTCCGCCTCGGAGAGGGAGTGACACACCTGGCGGAGCAGGTGAATAGCGCGGTCGGCCGGGATTGGGCCGTGGCGCTTCACCAGGGCGTCAGTGTCCATGCCCTCCAGCAGCTCCATCACGTAGTAGAACGCGCCGTCAGGAGCGACGCCGAAATCGAACAGGGTGACGGTGTGCGGCGAGCGAAGCCGCGCAATCACCTGCGCTTCACGCTCGAACCGCCGGCGCATCTCCTCCGACGCCGCCGAGACCCCGCCGGCGACCAGCGAGGGGCGAATCAGCTTGATGGCGGCGGGGCGAGCCAGCATGCTGTGCTTGGCACGCCACACCTCGCCCATCCCCCCTTGGCCGAGGCGCTCGACCAGCCGGTAGCTCCCCAGCTCGCGCGCGCGACTGACCTCGGTGCCAAGGGCGTAGACGACGCGGGCACCGACGTAGGCCATGACGACGACGAGCAGATAGGGGAAGACGAGCCAGAAGAAGAACTGCAGCGGATCCGGATGGAACGACGTGAAACCCACGGCGATCATCGTCCCGATCGTGACCGGCACCGCGCTGACCGACCCGAGCGCGGCCGTCACCGCCCGCCACGGGCGTGTGGGGACGACGACTGTGAAGAGCAGCGTCCATGGGGCCACCCACGACAGCCCGAGCCAGCGCACGTTCACGTCGATCGCCGTCGGATCCAGAAACTCGGCCGTCGCGATGCCGTAGCAGGACGCCACCTCGAATGCCAGCGCAATGGACATCGCGAGCGGCAGAGACACGCGCGGGCTTCGCATGAGCACGGCCACGAGCAGCGCGACGGCGATCGCGATCGTACCAGGCCCCCACAGCGTGAATCTCGAGAACAGCAGCGTCCGATCCGCCTCGAACAGGAGCGCCGGAAAGAACCCGGCCATGAAGAACACAAAGGCGTACAGCAGCGCCAGGATACGGACACGATCGGCGGCCTGGCGCAGCACATCGGCCGGCAGGCCGGGAGTGTGCTCCCGAGGGTCGGCGGTGCGCCGGTCTCGTGGAGGCAGAACCTGCAGCACACTCGAAGAGCCGGCCTCGGTTGTCTGGCGGGACTGTAGAGAAGGGTTCACATTGGCCCAAGTAACTGAAGGGCTCAAGACTACTATGGAGGGCCGGCAATCGAGAGCCTGCCGGGGCTTGCTCTAGTGGCCTAGTGCGTCGCCGCCAGCGGTAATGAAAGGCGCACGGCCATCCTCACCAGATCCGGCAGCGACTCGGCCCCCATTTTGCGCATCACCTGACCTCGATGAGCCTTGACTGTGATCTCGCTGATGCCGAGTTCACCCCCGACCTGCTTGTTCAGCAGACCGGAAATCACGAGGCCCATCACCTGCTGTTCGCGCGGCGTGAGCGAATCGTAACGGCTGCGGAGCGTCCGCCGACTCGCCTCGTGGCGCAGAGCCGCCTCGCTGCTCTGAAACGCCCCCCGCATCGCGCTCCAGAGGTCCTCGTCGGCGACAGGCCTGGGCAACACATCCGCCGCGCCGGCTTTCATCGCCCGCACCGTCATGGCGACGTCACCGGCGCTCGTGATGAAGATGATCGGCACGCAGCTGTCGGCCTGGGCCATCTGGTGTTGCAGCATCAGGCCGCTCTGACCGTGCGGGCCGAGATCCACCACGAGACAACCCGGACCGTCGACCGTCGCCTGCGACAGGAACTCCTGTGCCGAGCTGAACGCCTCGACATCCCAACCCTCACGCCGACTCACCCGCTTTAGCGATTCCCGCACTGACGCATCGTTGTCGACGATGAAGACCGTCGGCCTGCGCGCCAGCGCGGGCCGCGGCGTTGATCCAACGAGCTCTACATTGAATGACATTGCACGTCCTCGTCACCCCACACTCGCGCTTCCGCGACGCAGAGTCTGTCAGACGTGGCCCCGGCACGCGTCACCCGATCGGGCTTTTTCCAGCTACCACCATCAGGGGACGCCTGAATCCCGCCGCCGCCTTGGAGAGGACTACTATGGAAGGCACAGGCCATTCCGGCTTGGCGACGGTTGAACCACACAGCACTCACGCGCATCGCGATGACCACCGCGGGCATCATGCTCGCCCACCAGGTGGCGTCGAAGGCATTCAGGGACGCCGCGTTTCTGAGCGCCTGGCCGGCGACGGCGCTGCCGGGGCTGACACTCGCCACGGTAGCGCTGGTTCTGGCGCTGGTCCCGGTCTTTTCGCGCCTCCTTGCCCGATTCTCTCCCCTGGCCGTCGTGTCGATCGGCTTCGCGGTGAGCGCGGTCGGGCACGCGATCGAATGGAGCGTCTACGACGGGGGCCGCACCATCGTCGTCGTGATCTATCTCCATCTCGCCGGCGCCAGCGGGCTCCTGCTGTCGGGGTTCTGGTCGCTCATCGCCGAACGCTTCGATCCGGCGGGCGCGCGAGCGTCCTACGGACGCATCGCCGCCGCGGGCACGCTGGGCGGCGTGTTCGGCAGCGTCGCCGCGGAGCGCATCGCGAGCATGGCGCAGCCCGCGGCGGTCCTGGTGCTGCTGGCCGCGCTGCACGGCTTCTGTGCTCTGGGACTGTCGATGATGCGGCGCGTCCCGGCGCTGCTGCCCCGCCGGCCCGACGCCGACGGTGGCGTCACCAGCCTCCACGAACTGTCTCGCACGCCGTACGTGCGAACAATCGCCGTGCTCGTCGTGCTGACGACGGCCGGCGCGGCGATCTTCGACTTCCTGCTGAAGTCCCAGGCGACCGCGTCCCTCGGCACCGGCCCTGGCCTGCTGCGTTTCTTCGCGCTCTACTACGGCAGCGTACAGGTCCTGACGTTCCTCGCGCAGGCGAGCTCTGGCAAGGCGATTCAGCGGCTGGGGATCGGCGGCACGATCCGGGCGCTGCCGGCCGGCGTCGCCGCCGCCGGCGCCGTGGCCCTGCTCGTGCAGGTGTGGCCAGTGATGGCGGCGCTCCGGGCGATCGAATCGGTGCTGCGCGGGTCGCTCTTCCGCAGCGGCTACGAACTGCTGTTCGTGCCCATGGACCCGAACGAGCGGCGCCGCGTCAAGACGGGGCTCGATGTGATGTGCGATCGCGTGGGCGAAGCTGCCGGTGCTGGCATCGTCCAGCTGCTGTTACTGCTGGTGGTGGGCTCGATCACGGGCAGCCTGTTACTCGTGGCGCTGGTGCTCGCGGCCACGTCGTTCTGGGTGGGACGACGTCTCGATCCGCTCTACCTCGGCATCCTCGAACAGCAACTTCTCCGTTATCGCGACACGCCGCCCGTCAGCATGGTGTCGGAAGCGGGGTGGACCATCTTCCAGCCTCCCGCCGATTCGGGATTGCTCAAACCGGTCGCCACGCCGTCAGCGATCCCGGCGCGGACAGCCGCGCCCCGGCTCGACCCCCTCCTCGAAGCGCTTGCGGACCTGAGCTCCGGGGACGCGACACGTGTAAGGGCGGCGCTCAACCGGACCGCGACGCTCGAACGGGTCCATGTGGCACAGATCATCACGCTGCTGGCTTGGGACGACGTGCTGCTGGAGGCCCGGACAGTCCTGGAGCAGCTGGCCCCACGTCACTGCGGCATGCTGGTCGATGCGCTCCTCGATCCCAAGACGGATTTCGCGATTCGCCGCCGGGTCCCACGGATCCTCGGCACCTGCTCCAACGCGCGAAGCCTCGACGGCGTCGTCAACGGTCTCGACGACGCGCGGTTCGAGGTGCGCTATCACTGCAGCCGGGCCGTCGCGCGGATGCTCGCCAAGAACCCCAGCCTCTCGGTCGACCGCGCACGCATGATCGCGGTCGTCGAGCGTGAGCTGTCGGTGCCGCCTCAGGTCTGGCAGGGCTACCGCCTGCTCGATCGGCCGGAGCTCGAAGACGCCGCGGCGAGCGAATCGCCGGAAGATACCTCGCGGCACCTCGAACATGTCTTCGCGCTGCTCTCCACGATCGTCGGCCGCGAGCCGCTCGACGCCGCCGTACACGGCATCGGCTCGGCGAACGCCGGCGTGCAAGGGCTGGCGATCGAGTACCTCGATCAGGTGCTGCCGCCGGCCGTGCTCGCGCGGCTGCGCGCGATGATGGCGGCTACACAGTCTTCCGCCGGTGCTCCTTCGCGATCTGACGTGCCACGCCCAGCCACAGGACCGTCAGGAGAACGTTGATCACGGCAAAGGCCGAGGTCGTCACCCCGAGGACCTGCCCGACATAGACGCATCCGGCGGAGACGACGTCGCCGGTCCGGGTGAAGAAGGTGTCGATGGCCGCCTTGGCCTTGTACTTCGCCTCACGGCTGGTTGGCAGGAAGAGCGCCTGCCGGAGCGTGTTCTGAATCGAGTAGTCGGTACTGTTCTCGAGGATCTTGCCGATACGCACCACGGCGAGCAGCGGCGCCACGACGATGATCGAGTAGTTGATGAGCGCGATCACCGGCAGGACGAACAAGGCACCGCGCACCCCCATCAGCCGGATGACACGGGATGTCGCAAACAGCTGCAGCAGCAGGCCGATCAGGTTCACCATGGCGCTGATCGACCCCGAGAACGCCGTCACGAACTGCCGGCTGGCCGCCACGGCCGATGGATCGGTGCCGAACCGGGCGGCGGCTTCACCCACGATCAGCCGGTTCAGCACGTAGCCGCCGGTGGTGTTGACGATGTTGAGCAGCACGATCAGGACGGCGATCCAGAGGAGGTACCGGTCGCGGAGGATCAGCTCGAACCCTCCTTGCGGCCCCAGCGTCTCGTTGCCGGTATCACGCGCCTCTGGATGGGCGTGTTTGGCTTCGCGGGCGTTGACGGCCAGGGTCGTACCGAGCGCCACCATCAGGACGCAGGCACCGAGGAACATCAGCGTGTAGGGTGTGTAGTTCAGCCCCTCGACGAGCGGCGCGACGGCCGCCGCCCCCACCCAGGCTCCGAGCGACTGTCCGACGCCAATCATCGGGAACAGCCGGCGCCCCTGGCCTTCCGTGAACAGGTCGGTCGCAAACTGCCAGAACTGCGACACGATGAAGACGTTGATCAGGCCGATCCAGATGTAGAACGCGACGCCCTCGCGCAGACCGGCAAGCCCCCCGGCGTAGAAGGCCAGGAGCGTGGCGGCGAAGAAGGTCACCACGATGGAGATGAGCTTGATCCGCACGACACGGGTGCCGAGCCAGCCGTAGATCGGCACGGCCACCATCAGCAGCACCGCCTGCGCCGCGGCCGAGTAGGAGGCGACCTCGGCGCCGCCCTCAGTGAGAATCAGGCCGTCTCGCGCCGGTTTCATCAAGGAATAGCCGCCGAGCAGCAGGAAGATGTTCAGCGCGAGCAGCACGGTGCTCACGCCTTCGCCGGCTCGAACGTCGGCAAACACCGACAGCGCACGCTCGAGCAGGCTCTTCGGCGCCTCGCCGATTACCCTGAACACGGGCAGCGAGTAGTGCGACTGCGTTTCGGGGTGGGTGGCGAGGGTGCGAGGGGCTGATGTGGGTTTCATACGGATGCGTGCGTCAGAGCTTCGGCGTGCGATCGAACTTCGGCCAGCAGCGGTGAAGCCGTTTGGGTGTGTCCGCCGGTTCGCCTGCGGCCTCTCTCGGACCCGCGGCCCCAGGGACAGCGAGGGAAACGCGGTGCAGGTCCCACCACTGACGCGCGTCCTCCTCCGTCCACCCATCCTCGGAGACGCTGCCGGCCAGCCGTTGGGCGAGCGCCGTCGCTGTCGCCGGCCGGGCGCCCGGCTCCTTGGCGAGGCACTCGAGAATCAGGCTGTCGAGTGCTTGCGGAATCTGGATCTCGGAGCGCGCGCTCGGAGGCACGGGCTGCGCCTGGACGTGGGCCAGGACGGTGGCGACCGGTGTTTCGCCCGAGAAGACCGGCTGGCCGGTCAGCAGGTAGTAGGCCACACAGCCGAGCGAGTAGATATCCGCCCGTCCATCCACGCCTGCGTGACCGAGCGCGATCTCCGGCGCCATGTAGCCGGGCGTTCCAGCGGTGACCCCCTCCATCGTGAGCATCGAGCCTGACGGGTCCGCCTCGAAGTGTTTGACCAGACCGAAATCGAGCACCTTCACAAAGTCGTCGTCGGGGCCGAGCCTGCACATGAAGATGTTGGCGGGCTTGATATCGCGGTGGACCAGGCCGCGGCTATGCGCCTCGCCGAGCGAGTGGCAGACCTGCCGCAGTAGATGGACGGCCCGCGCGGGCTCGAGCGGGCCGAATTCCCGCACGGCCCGCTCGAGGCTGATCCCGTTGAGCAACTCCATCACGTAATAGAAGTCGCCGTCCTCGGTGATGCCGAAGTCGTACACGTCGATGGTGTGGGTGGAACCGAGCGTGGACGTGTCCTGGGCCTCGCGCTCGAAACGGCGAATGATCGCCTCGCGCGACCGTTGGCTGGCTCCCAGGACGTCAGCGCGAATGAGCTTGATCGCGGCGGGGCGCGCCAGCAGCCGATGCTTCGCCTGCCAGACCTCCCCCATCCCGCCCTCGCCGATCCGCTCCACGAGCTCGTAACTGCCGATCTCGCGGGCGCGCGTCAACCGGGCCCCCATGCGATACACAATGCGCGAAACCGCATAGGCGGCCACGGCACACAGGTAGTTGGAGGTGAGAAAGTACACGGCGAGGGCCAGCGGCCGGTCCACCGCCTTCCCCGTCAGCGCGCTCGACAGTGCCACCGCGGCTGGACCAGCCGTCGCTGCCAGCAAGGACGAGACGAGAATCCTGTTCGGGGTGTTCGGTACCACGAGCGGGAACGCGACGATCCACACACACTCGGCCGGAACCAGCGTGAACGTCCCGAGCGTTCCCGGCACACCGTCCCAGAATGCGCTCGCCGCGATGCCGAAGGCGCCGGCCACCTGAAACACCAGGCCGAGGTCGAGCAGCCGCTTCGACGACAGCATTCCGCGCCGCGCGATCACGTAGACGGCGAACCCCATCGCGATGGCCGCGAGGCCGAACACTTCCTGGATCCGCAGTCCGGGCTCGATCGTTCCGGTCACCGCCAGGAGCAACCGGCGCCCGAAGTGTCCGACGATGCCGCTGACGGCGTAGATCAGCCCGAGCGACCCCAGCCTCCACGACACTTCCGCCATGAGCTCGGGCGGCAGCGTGCGCCACACCTCGCTCGGCGAGGTCGTCGGCTGCTCGGCCAAGCGAACGGTGGTCATGGACGATGACGGACTGCGGCTCGAGATGCCCCGGCGAGCGCCGCGTGCGCCGTCGCCAGCTCCTGGCGCTTTTCGCGATCGACTTTCGGAAACGCCAGACTCATCTCCTCCATCGCATCGATCACGGCGGCGCTCACGACCAGCCGCGTGAACCACTTGTTGTCAGCCGGCACGACGAACCAGGGGGCGTGGTCCGAGCTGGTGCGGCGGATCATGTCCTCGTAGGCGCGCATGTACTCGGCCCAATGGTCGCGTTCTTGCGTATCGCTGAGCGAAAACTTCCAGTTCCGCCGCGGCTCCTCGAGCCGGCGCATGAAGCGGCGTTTCTGCTCGCCGCGCGAGACGTGGAGGAAGAACTTGCGAATGGCCATGCCGTTTCGCGTAGCGTAGCGCTCGAAGGCGTTGATGTCGATGAACCGCTCCTGCCAGATCCGCGTGGTGACGAGCGCGCGAGGTAACCGCTGCCGCCCGAGGATCTCCGGGTGCACGCGCACGACCAGCACTTCTTCGTAGTACGACCGATTGAAGATCCCGATCCGGCCGCGCTCGGGCAGGCATCGCGACGTCCGCCAGAGAAAGTCGTGGTCGAGGTCGTCCTCCGACGGCGCCTTGAACGAGTACACCTGACAGCCCTGCGGATTGATGCCCGACATCACGTGCTTGATGGTGCCGTCTTTCCCTGCGGCGTCCATCGCCTGGAAGATGAGGAGCAGCCCCCAGCGATTCTGCGCGTAGAGCTTTTCCTGCAGCTTCTGCAGCCGGCCGACACCCCATTGCAGCCACTGATCGGCTTGCTGCCTCGAGGTAATCGGGCCCGTATCGCCGGGATCCACATCCTTCAGGCGGAATCGGCTGCCGTCCTTCACTCGGTAGGCGTGGGCCAGCTTTCGAGCTTTCGCGATGCCCCGCCGGCTGGACTGTCGCTGCTGCTTTGCCTGTGTCATACACCACCTGCCGAGACCCGCTGCCGCATTCGAGCCCTCCTCGATCGGGGACCGTACTTTGACAGTGCCGGATGCGAGGCGCATCACGAGATCGGGTGATCATCTGCTACCCCGGACTCGTCTGCTCGTCGCGCGAACGATCATCCCGTAAAGTGGTAGGGATAGCCCCCTCGATCTCGTGATGCGTGCCTGACCGGCAATCCGTCACAGTGATGGCCTGCCATGGTCGGGACTCGACTGTGCCGGACCTTCGGGAGGGAAACAGCGAATGACCTCAGCATTGCCCCCGGGTACCACGGCCCCGGACTTCTCGCTGCATTCGACGCCGGATCAGGCGGTGTCGCTGCTCGACTTTCGCGGACAGCCGGTGGTACTGGCCTTCTACCCCGCCGATTGGAGTCCCGTCTGTGGCGACCAGATGGCGCTCTACAACGAGCTCATCAGCGAGTTCCACGGTTTCAACGCCGCCCTCATCGGCATCTCGGTCGACGGGATCTGGTGCCACCTCGCGTTCGCGCAGGAACGGCACCTGCACTTCCCGCTTCTGGCCGACTTCGAGCCCAAGGGTGGCGTCGCGCGCCAGTACGGCGTCTACCGCGACCACGAGGGGACCAGCGAGCGCGCCCTGTTCGTGATCGACGCCGAGGGCGTCATTCGATGGAGCTACGTGTCGCCGATTGGCATCAATCCCGGCGCCGACGGCATTCTGCGGGCGCTCGAGGCGCTCGGGCAAGGAGGCACGCCGTGAGCACCGACGACACCGGGCGGTTGACACTCGCCGTCGGCGAGCGCGACCACGCGCAGGGCTCTCCCCACGCGGCCGTGACGCTGGTCGAATACGGTGACTACGAGTGCCCGCACTGCGGGCGCGCCTATCCGATCGTCAAGGAGGTGCAGCGCCGGCTCGGTGCCGAGTTGCGCTTCGTCTTCAGGAACTTCCCGCTGAGCGAGATGCATCCTCACGCCCAGCATGCCGCTGAGGCCGCGGAAGCCGCGGCGGTCGACGACCGCTTCTGGGAGATGCACGATGCGCTGTTCGAGCACCAGCGCGCCCTTGACGATCGCCACCTGATCGAATACGCCACCGCCATCGGCCTCGACGGACCTGGCTTTCGCGAGCGGCTGGCGTCACGCGCGCACGCCGCACGAGTGAGAGAGGACTTCCTCAGTGGGGTGAAGAGCGGGGTCAACGGGACCCCGACCTTCTTCATCAACGGCACCCGCTACGACGACTCCTGGGATGCCGATACGCTCACGGAGACCCTGCGCGCCGCCGCGCGCGCGCACGCCAGGTAGAGACCTGCCGGCGGCGCGGGGCGGCGCCGGCCTCAGTGGGGAGCGCCCGGAGACTCGCTCAGGAAGGCGACCAGGGCCGGAATGACCTGCCCGGGGGCTTCTTCCATGAGCCAGTGACCGGCCCCCTTCACGATCACGCCACGGACATCGGTCGCCACGAGGCGGCCTTGCTCGATGAGGAAGTCTCCGGATGCCTTCTCGCCGGTGAGCACGAGCATCGGCATGGTGAGCTTGGTCGTGGCGAACGCCGAGAAGTCCTTCGCGTCCTGCTCGAAGTTCTTGAAGTACTCGAAGCCGGCTCGTATGCCATTCGCCCGCGCATAGGCCGCCGCATAGAAACGGCGGTCCGCCTCCGGTACCGACCTGGTCCGGTCGGCCGCAAAGTCGTTCCAGAAGTGATCGAGATAGATGCGCTCGCGGCCCTTCACCAGCGCCTCCGGCGTTTCCCCGTAGAAGTGGAAGTGCCACAGGTCGCGCAGCAGCCACACGTTCTGCCACGGCCCGACGCCAGGGAGGAACGCGTCCATCAGCACGATCCGGCTGACGTCGTCCGGAAACTGCGCCGCATACGCGTACGCCACCATCAGGCCGATGTCGTGCCCGACGATCTGGATCGGCCCCGTGATGCCCAAGTGCCGCACCAGCCCCCTGATGTCCTTCGCCATCGTCTTCTTGTCGTAGCCGCCCGCCGTCCTCTCGGAATCCCCGGCGCCGCGCAGATCCGGGGCAATCACGGTGTGATCCGCCGCCAGCAGCGGCAGCAGCGGCGCCCACATGTGGCTGGTCTCGGCGAAACCGTGGAGCAGCACCACCGCCGGTCCGCTGCCGCCGACGGTATAGGCGATCTGCACGCCGTCGACATCGGCCGTCATCACGAGTGCGCCGTGTGCCATGGCGCGTTACGCGTGCGCGACGGCGCCGGGCACGCGACGGAACCGGATTGTCGCGGCGATGCCGACAAGGACGGCGATGGCGAAGAGCACGAGCTGCGCCACCTGAAACGGCGGCTCGGACTGCGTTGGCGCCATGGCGCGCAACGCGGGGACGCGCAGGAACGCCTGCACGACGAGGACGAAGAGGTTCAGATAGAGAGCGCTCACCGCGCCAGCGGCGTACACCGAGCGCCAGACTCCGGAGAGGTGTCGCGCGTAGCGCGCGTAGATCGCCGCCGCCAGCAGCACCAGCGAGATACCACCCACGATGTGGGACGGCAGCACACGGTCGGCTGGGAATCCGAATCCGGTGACACTGGTCGCGACCGTAGTGGCCAGGAACACGGTAGTCCAGCGATCGAGGGGCTTGCCGGTGAGCAGCCCGAACACCACGACGAGCCCGGTGGCGATCGCGAGCAGGCTGATGACGACGTGCACGAGCGTGAAGACGTTCACTGTGATTCCTTCCCGGCTCAGGGCCGCGGCGGGTGCGATTCGTGAGGAATGAAGATCTCGCGGCGTCCGAAGAGACGTGCGTCGAGGGAGTACGCGCCGGGGCCGAGAAGCGCGATGGCCACGGCGTCAGCGGCGACGAGCACGGCGGCCATCCGGTCGATGGGCTGAAGCCAGGGCGGCAGCCACGACCAGGACAGCATCACGACGACCATCCCGAAGCCGACGATGGCGCCGGCACCAGGGGTCAGAAAGCCGACAAGAAGCGCCGCACCGCTGACGATTGCCAGCCCTCCCCCAACCCACTCCCCGACCGTCGGGTCGGCGACGCCGAGAGAGGCCGCGCCGTGCGCCAGTGCGATGGCGCCGACGACGGTTCGCAGCACGAGCAGCCCGATGCCGGGCCACCCGCCGGGGAACGCCGAGAACATCCGTTGCAGCGCATCTCTCCTTGAAGCTCGCTCGCACGTCGTCGAACGACCTGCGGATACGGTAGCGCGTCCGGTCGCGAGGCGAATCCCCAGACACCGGAATCGCCTGATACCCCGATCGTGTTACTCGGCCATCTTGACGTGGGGGCCGGCTTCAGCCGGCCCTGGGCCGCCTGAAGGCGGCCCCCACCTCTGATTCGCAACGGGCTCTTAGAGCTGGATGATGCCCCGGCGGACCGCGATCGTCACGGCTTCGGTGCGATCGCTCGCGCCGAGTTTTTCCATGATGTGCTTGATGTGGACCTTCACGGTCTCTTCGGAAATGGACAGCTTCTCGCCGATGTCGCGGTTGCGGCTGCCGCTCGCGACATGCTGCAGCACGTCCTTCTCACGTTCGGTGAGGAGCTCGTCGCCCATGTGCTCGGCGAGATGCGCCGCCACCTCGGCGGGAATGCGCTTCCTCCCCGCGTGGACATGACGGACGACATCGGCCAGCTCCTTGGGCGGCATGTTCTTGAGCACATAGCCCCGGGCCCCCGCTGCCAGCGCCCGCTGGATCTCGACGTCGCCCTCGAAGGTCGTGAGCATGACGATGCGCGCTTCGGGGAAATCGGCCCGGATCGCGATCATGGCGTCGATGCCGCTCAGGTCCGGGAGCCGCAGGTCCATGAACGTGACGTCGGGCTGATGCTCGCGAAAGCGCTGCACCGCCTCACGGCCGCTGGAAGCGTGCGCGACCAGCACCATGTCCGGCTGGCTGTTGACCAGTGCGGCAATCCCCTCTCGAAACAAGGGGTGGTCGTCGACACTGAACACGCGAATCTTGGCTGGCTCACTCATGGTTGCGCCTCGGTTTGATCGCTGCTGACGGCGGAGTCTGGAACGCCACGTGGTTGGGCACCGTCAGCTCGATTTCGGTACCAGCCGTGGGGCGGCTCCACACCTTGAACCCCGCCCCGATGTTGCGGGCGCGCTCGCGCATGCCCGAGAGCCCCCAGTGACCGTCGCGGCCCGACTTGAGCACGTGCTCGTCGATGCCGCGGCCGTCGTCCCGGACGGCCATTCTCAGATGGCTCGGGCCGTACTCGATCTCGATCTCGACGGATCCGCCGCCAGAGTGCCGGAAGGCGTTGGTCAACGCCTCGCGGCCGATGCGGTAGACGTCGTCCCGGATGAGCGGATGCAGCGCGCGTGGCTGCCCTTCCACAATGACGCGAAAGCCGACTTTGTCCTGCACGGCCAGTTCGTCGGGAACCCGGCTGAACGCCTGCTCGAGATCGTCTGGCGCGGTGCTGGTCGAGCGCAGCCCCCGCACCGCGTTGCGTCCCTCGTCGATGACCTGCCGCATCAGGCGGCCGACATGGTTCAGCGACGCCTTCGCCGGTGACTCGTCCGGCACCTGATCGGCGGCGACATGGAGCTGGAGCGACGCGCTGAGAAACCCCTGAAGCAGCGTGTCGTGCAGCTCCTGCGCGATGCGAGTGCGCTCCGCCAGGCGCTCCTCGAACCGCAGGTTGAGCTGATGGGCCACCCGCATCACGCGAAGCCGATACACCGCACCGCCGGCAAACAGGCACGCAAGCAGGACCACGAGCTGAAACCACGCCGTCTGGAGCAGCTTCGGCTCGACGACGAACCGCACTTCCGCCTCCGACCCGTTCCACAGGCCGTCGCCGCTCGACGCCGTGACGCGGAATCGGTAGCTGCCCGGGCCAAGGTTCGTATACACCGCCTGTCGCTCCGCCACCGGGCGATTCCAATCGCGATCGAAGCCATCGAGGCGGTAGCGAAACAGCACGCGTTCGGGCGCGGACAGACTGAGGCCGGCGTACGCCAGCGTGATGCGTTGGCGGCCGGACGGAATGGTCACGACATCCCGCCCCGCGATGGGTTGCCCGTCCGCCGACACCTCCTCGATGTGGATCAACGCAGCCATCGTGTGCCCGTCGACGCGTGCGGGATCGACCACCGAGAGGCCACGAAGCATCGCGAACCAGATGCGCCCGCGGGAGTCGGCCACCACCGTGCGATGGCGCTTGACGCCCTCGAGCGCCATCAACCCGTCGGCGACGCCATATTCGCGCAGGTCGGTATCGCCGAGGAGCCCCTGCATGAGGCCGGCCCGATTCACCCGGAAGACCCGATCGGCGGTGCTGATCCACAGCCAGCCGCTCCGGTCCTCGGCCAGGCCCATGATCGACCGGCGCAGGACGTCCGGCTGATGCGGCGGCGCCTCGACCTGGCCCGCGCGAAACATGGCGAGGCCGCCGGCGGTTCCGGCCCACACCACGCCGGTGGAGTCCTGCAGGAGCACGTTCACGTCGTTCGACGGCAACGCGTCGGCGGTCGCATAGCGCCGCCACCCGCCGCGGGAAAACGTGCTGATCCCGTTCGGCGTCGCGAACCACATGGTGCCGTCGGCGCTCTCGATGATCGAGGCCACTGTGTTCGAGGCGAGCCCCGTCCCGGTGTCGTAGTTCGTGAAGACACCGTCTTTGAACCGGCTGACGCCAGCGCTCAACGTGCCGGCCCACACGGCGCCGTCGCGGGCGCGATGGACGGCATACACGTTGTCCTGCGCGAGGCCGTCGGCACGCGTGAAGCGGTCCACCGAAAACGTCTCACCCTGCGCGCGGATGCGGGTCAGCCCGCCGCGTTGCCGGCCGACCCACACCTCGTCCCCGCCGCCGCCAATCGAGTAGACGACATCGTCGCTGAGTCCGGCCTCGGTGACGGGCCGGACACGCCCGTCTCGCAGGTAGTACAGCCCACCGTCCGTGGGCGCCAGCCAGGTCCGGCCGGCTGCATCGATATACAGCGGGCCCATCGCGTTGGACGGCAGCCCCTGGACGGTCGAAAACGTCGCAAAGGCGCCATCGCGCCAGCGCTCGATACCGGCCGTCGTGCCGATCCAGAGGTTGGCGTCGCGGTCCTCGAAGACCGTGGTCACGTTCCCCCACAATCGTGGATCGCGGTCGTCGCGCGCCGACACGCCGTCGCGGTTGACGCGCAGGAGCCCCCTCGCGCCGGCAGCGATCCAGATGTTCGATTCGCGATCCCGCAGCATCGCCAGCGCGGGCAGCTGCTTCAGCGACTCGGGCACGCCGGACGTCGTGACGTCCGTGCCAGTCCAGCGGGCAATCCCGCGGTCGGTGCCGATCAGCAGTTCACCGTCTTCCCCGGGCAGCAGACAGTTGATCTTGTTGTCTGGGAGCCCCTGGGTGATTTTCGAGATCCGGTCGCCCCGCACACGAAGGAGACCTGCGTCCCGGGTCCCCAGCCAGACATCGCCGTCTGGCGTCTCGGCGAGCGAGATGGCGAACGAGTTTGGCATCTGTGATGCCGCCACGACAGTCGTGAAACGCCCGCCGCGGTACGCCACCGCACCCTGGCCGAGCGTGGCCATGAGAATCGAGCCGTCGTTCCGCCGGATCATGGCCGTGACCACCGAGTCGGGCCGTCCCGGACTGGCGACGATGTCCTCGAACCCGCCATGGCGATAGCGCACCAGCGCGGGTCCGCGCAGCCGGGCCCACAGGCTGCCGTCGGGAGCGGGAGCCACACCGAGCACCGTCGGACCCGAGCCGGCCGTGATCCCGGACGGCTCGAAGAGGCGAAAGCTCAATCCGTCGAACCGGACGAGCCCCTTGTCCGCCGCAATCCAGAGATATCCATCGTCGCTTTGGCTGATCGCGTGCACCGGGCCGCCTGGAAATCCGCGTTCGCTTCCCCACTGGTCGCGCAGGTATTGCGACATCGCCCGTTCGGGATCGATAGCGCGCACCGGCGTCGCGAGGCACGCCACGCCGATCAGGACCACGGGCAGAACGGCGAGGCGGAGCCGCCGACCGCGGCTATGGGAGGTACTGAAACCTCTCAATGACGACCTCGACATCGCTCTGCGGGGGCACCGGGGAATACCGGAAGAAGTACAGATTCATCCGCACGCGTTCGGTACCCGGGATCGGCACGCCCGACGTGAAGTCGTGCTCGGAAACGAGGGGCTCGGCGGCGGCGGAACCGGTTCCGCGAACGGTCCTGAAGGAGGCCCGGCCCGGCTCCCAGCGGAACGAGTGCGTGAGCCGGCCGGCCGGAGCGGCGAAGCGGACGACGTTGGCCGGCACGTAGTAGGGCTGAATGACGTACTGCGCGTTGGAGATCGAGCGGTCGCCCCATTGGCTGATTTCGATGTCGAGCTCCCGATGATTCTGGTCGGCGCCCTGGTCGTCCCAGGTGAGAAGTCCCAGCGCCGCAGCCGGATCGAGGCGGGACGTGTCACGCACGGTGAACATATACGTCCCGTACCCCAGCGACCGCGTCAGGAAGACCTCGGCGCTCGTCCAGAGGCCGGCGCGCTGCGCAAGCTTCAAGTGCAGAAACCCGCTCGCGTCGGTCCACGCGTTAGCGGGATCGTAGTCGTTGTCCCCCCCGCGATCGCTCGGAATCGCCCGCAGTTCCCATTCGTATCCGCTGAACGACACCGTCTGCCGCTTCCGCTGAACGAAGTCGCCGGTCCCCTTGACCGTCGCCACAGCCAGCACCGGCCCACCCGGCTGAGGTAGCGTGTCGGTGGTCGCGGGGGGACGGAAGCCGGCGTCGACGAGGAGCGCCGCGTATTCAGTCCCGAGATGAATCGTGTTCTTCCAGGAACCGTCGGCCTCGATGCGGGTGAACGGCTGCACCGTCAGTGGCTGCACCCACCAGACGCCGCTCTTGGCAAACAGGACGATCTGCTGGTCGGGGCGTGCCCCGCTGGCACGTCCGGCAATAGGCGCCATCTTCGCCGATCCACCGGCATCCGCCAGCGGCACGGTGGTGAACTCGACCGCCGGTTGCCTTCCCACCGGCGAGCCGCATGCGGCTCCCAGGACGCAGGCCGTGAGCATCAGCACGCGCAGCACGTCAGTAGCCTAGCCGCTGCGATCCGAAGCGCCAACACCGTCCGGGTGACAAACATGTACCACCTCCGTGGTAGAGCCGAGTCGCCACACGACACGGCCACCGCGTAAAATTCCTCGCGACGCTATCCCCCTGTTCGATGACCGAAGTCGAGGATTCCATGCAACACCGCTCTCGCTCTGTGATGGCGTGGGTGAGCGTCGTGCTGATCGTGCTCGCGATGTGTGTGGCGCGCGCGCAATCGGGGCGAGGGACGATTCGCGGGCAGGTGACGGACGCGAGCGGCGAGGCGATTCCGTCGGCGGCGGCGTCGGCCACGAACCAGGACACCGGCGTCGTCACGACGGCGAACGCCGACGCACGCGGGCGTTACGCGCTCCTCAACCTTCCGGTCGGGCGCTACACCATTGCCTTCGCCAAGGCGGGATTCGCCGAGTTCACACAACCGAACGTCAGCGTGGGCGTCGACACCTCGCTCCAGCTCGACGCCGCGCTGCAGATCGACGGCGTCAGAGACACGATTCGCGTCACCGCCGTCGGGCTGCTGCCCACGCAGGCCAGCACCGTCGGGACGGCGCTGCAGAATGCGATGGTCACCCGCCTGCCGCTCAGCATCACGAGCGGCCGCTCGATCGAGAACTTTGCCTACGCCATCGTTCCGGGCGTGGAGGGCACGAACTGGTCGTCGAACATCGTCGGCGGCGCGCCGTTCAGCAAGGAGGTGCTGCTCGACGGCACGTCCGCGACGATTCAGATCCAGGGACACATCAGCGAGTCGTCGCCGCCGATGGAGGCGGTGCAGGAGTTCAGGGTCGACACCAGCGGCATGGCGGCCGAATACGGCCGCACCGGCGGCGGCATGTTCAATTTCTCGCTGCGCTCTGGTAGCAACGCAGTGCACGGCAGCGCCTATGGACAGCTTCGCAACGAGGCGCTCAACGCGAACACCTGGATCAACGACTACCTGGCAGCCGCCGATCCATCGCGCGCGGACCGGTACGCAAAGCCACGGGATCGCCAGCACCTCGGCGGCATGAGCCTCGGCGGGCCTCTCAAGGCCAACCGGACCTTCTACTTCGCCTCGTTCGAGGAGTATCGCCAGACGCGGACGCAACTCGGCCCTCTCGATCGCACCGTGCCGACGGCCGCGTTCCTCGACGGCGACTTCGGCGCGCTGCTGGACAGCAGCACTCAGCTTGGCCTCGATGCCGTTGGCAACCCGATCTACCGTGGGGCGATTTTCGATCCGCGGACCGGCCTCGTCTTTCCCGGCAACGTCATCCCCCGTGCCCGTCTTTCACCGGTGTCGCAGACAATCGCCACGGTGTACCGCCAGGCGTACCAGCCCATGGTGGCCGGCCGGGTGAGCAACAATGCCGCGGGACCTGCCTACGTCGATCCGTCCTTCAGGCAGCACCAGTTCAGCGTGAAGGCCGACCACAACGTCACGAACGATGCCCGCCTCACCGGGTCGCTGATCTGGACCAAGCGGCCACGGATTCTCGCGGATCAAGGAGGCGTCTGGGACCCCGGCGACGAGATTGGCGGCCCCTTGGCGAAGTCGCGCAAACACGAGGTCACGACCTACCAGGCGCGCCTCGGTCTCAGCCAGGTGCTCTCCCACTCGCTCCTGCACGTCGGCACCGCGACCTACAACCGCTTTCGCAACCCGAGCACCAGCGGTTCGTCGGGCGGAGACTGGCCGCAGCAACTCGGCCTCGACGTGCCCGGCGCCTACGGCAGCTTTCCGCAGATCAACTTCGGCGACGGCATCAACGGCATCGACGTCACCGACGTCGGCTACGGGATCAGCAACTTCTACGTGGCCAACGTCTTTCAATACAACGACAGCCTGACGTGGGTGAAAGGCCGGCACCTGCTGAAAGCCGGCGGTGAAGCGCGGCTGATGCAGATGAACAGCCACGGAGACCGCGCCTATCTGGAATACAACTTCAGCCCGACCCAGACCGGCATCCAGGGTGGTCCGCTGGCCAATCAGGTCGGTTTCGGATTCGCCAGTTTTCTTCTCGGCGAGGTCGCGAGAGCCTCTCAGCACGTGCCGACCGATCTCTACGGACGCCGGAATTACGCCGCCCTCTTCGTCCAGGATGACGTCCGCCTGAATGAACGTCTCACGCTGAACCTCGGCCTGCGCTGGGAGACGACCGGCGGGTGGCGCGAACAGTACGGCCGATGGGCCAACTTCAACACCAGCCGGGTGAATCCGGTCACCGGTGTACCGGGCACGCTCGAGTATGCCGACGAGGTCGACGGCTCCTTCGAAGGCGCGCGCGACTACAAGGAATTCGGACCTCGTGCCGGTGTCGCGTATCGACTCACCGAGAAGACGGTGCTTCGCAGCGCGTACGGCCTGTTCTACGCCCCGGTCGGGCTCAACTACTGGGGCGGCGTCCCCTACAGCTTCGCACCGGGATTCTTCGGCACCAACGACGTTGCGCAGACGCCCAGCGGCACCGCGGCGTTCAATTGGGATCAGACGGCGTACCCGGGCCGGCTCGTGCCGGCGGTCAAGGATCCTGCCTACACCCAGTGGGGTCTGGTGAGCGTGAATCCGGAGTCCCTCGACGCCGGCCGGATTCAGCAATGGAACGCCGGCGTCGAGCGCGAACTCGGCGGGGATCTCGTGGTCGGCGCGCAGTACGTCGGCAACAGGGGCACCCGGCTCCAGTCCGGTGACCTCGAACGCAATCAACCCGACCCTGCCGCCCTGAAGCAACTGCTGCGGTCGGGGGCCGAGTGGAACTGGGTGTCGGACCCCGCCTCTGCGGCCGCGGCCGGCGTGCGCTACCCTTACCCGGGCTTCGCGGGTGCCGCGTGGATGGCCATCACGCCCTACCCACAGGCGGCCGCCGGCTATGGGCCGCTCTTCTTCGTCGGGTCGCCCCTCGGGCAATCCGATTATCACGCGCTCCAGTTGACCGCCAACAAGCGGTCGTCGCAGGGAGTCTCGGGCTCATTCAGCTACACGCTGTCACGTCAGCGCGGCAACCTGGAGAGCGCGTTCCAGGAGCGGTGGACGCCGGGCCCGATTCAGGACGTGACCCAGATCGATCGGGAGGCGACGGTGATCGGCCCGGCCGATCGCACCCACGTCGCCAAGGGCTTTGTCGTCTGGTCGCTCCCGTTCGGCCGTGGACGGCGTTTTGCGAACGGGGGCACCGCGATGATGGATGCCCTGGTCAGCGGCTGGACCATCAGCGCCCTGGTGCGATACGAATCAGGGCTGCCGTTGGCGGTGCGCTCCGGCAACTCGTACGCTGGATGGCCCTATCCGATCTACGCGAACCGGAATGCCGCCGTCCCGCTCGAGACGTCGTTCGACGGCGATCGGTTCGATCCTGTAGGCGCGGCGGCCGCCGGCAACCGCTACTTCAACCCCGACGCGTTCAGCAACCCGGCCTATGGCGATCTGGGCACCGGACCCGGACGATTTGCCGAACTGCGCGGCTTTGGCGGCGCCTACGAGGACCTGGGCATCGTGAAGGACATCCCCTTCGGCCGCAGCCGCGTGCAGCTCAAGTTCGAGCTGCTGAACGTGTTCAATCGGCACTACTTCGCCGACCCGGAGACCAACCTTGGCAGCCCGTCGTTCGGCCACGTCACGGGCACCGGCTGGCAGACGCCGCGGCAAGGGCAGATCGGGATCCGCTTCGAGTGGTAGGTCGCATCACATCAGACGGCTGTTGGTCCCCGTCACGGTGCGAGCCAGCTCGGCTGAAGCCGCCATGGAAGTGCTCCCCTCGGCTGCGTTGGACAACTGCGGAAGGATGACCGAAGGCGTTCTCGTACACATCACCGGATCCCGCGATTGGCGTCTACACCTGTGGCGGGAACCTCGAGTACCACCAATTGGTGATGACGTTCAAAGCGAGTGCACCCATCATGCGGACTAGCCGGATGCACTGCTGCAACCAGCCGTGGAGGTTGTGATGTCACAGACAAGTACCCCCGGGCATATCAAGAATGTCGTGCTCGTCCACGGTGGCTTCGTGGACGGATCTGGTTGGGAGGGCGTCTACCACGCCCTGAAGAGGGGCGGGTACACCGTCACCATCGTCCAGAACGCCACGATGTCGCTGGCTGACGATGTGGCGACGACTCGGCGCGCGCTCGCGGCACAGGACGGTCCCTCGATTCTCGTCGGCCACTCGTACGGCGGTGCCGTGATCACCGAGGCCGGCACCGATCCACAGGTTGCGGCGCTCGTGTACATCGCCGCCTTTGCCCCGGACCGGGGTGAGTCGGTGTCTGCGCTCATCAAGGATCCGCCGCCCGGCGCGCCGGTGCCACCCATCCTGCCGCCCCAGGACGGTTACTTGCTCCTTGATAAAATGAAGTTTCCGGCATCGTTTGCCGGTGACGTCGACCCGGACAAGGCGGCCTTCATGGCCGACTCGCAGGTACCGTGGGGAGTAGCAGCGCTGAGCGGCGCGATCACCGAGCCGGCCTGGAGAATGAAACCCAGCTGGTACTTGCTCGCGAGCGAGGACCGGATGATTCCGCCCGACGCCCAGCGGCTCATGTCGAAGCGGGCAGGTTCGACGGTCGTGGAGGTCAAGGGCAGCCACGCGATCTATGTGTCGCAGCCGCAGGCGGTGGCCTCACTGATCGCCGAGGCCGCTCACAGTGTCAAGCTCGTCGCGACCACCTGACGGGTGCCGCGACTCATCGAACGCTGCGGTTGCGGAGTCCATCATCCATGCGTGCCTCTGTATTCTTCAAGCGCTCGGCGCTGCTGCTGCTCGCCCTCGCCTTTCCTGGCACCACGGCGGCCCAGGTATCCGAACCGCAAACCCGGCAGGCCGCAATCGAACAGGCTCAGGCCGAGAAGGCGAAACAGCTGGTGCCGTTCGAGATCAGCAAGGGCGAACGCCTGATCGGCAGGTTGGATCGAGCCCTCGTTGGCGAACGGCGAGGCCTGCGTCCGTACTTTGACAGCGCCTACAGTGGCGGCGGTTTTACGTTGGGCGCCGCCTATACGCGCTACCTGAGGACCTACAACACGATCGACGCCCGTGGCAGCTACACGATCGCCGGTTACAAGAAGGCCGAGGTCGAGTTCGCTGCACCGCGCCTCTTCAAGCGTCGCGGCCAGCTCTCGGTCGTCGCCGGCTGGCGCGAAGCGACCCAGGTCGGCTTCTACGGCCTGGGAACCGCGACGTCATTGGACAATGAAACGAACTACGGCTTCCAGGAACCCTACGCGTCGGCCCTCCTCACGCTTCGCCCTACGCGTCGGACGTGGCTGCTGCGCGGGGGCCTGGAGTTCGCCAAGTGGTCCCAGCAACCCGGGACCGGAACCTCCCCGTCGGTCGAGACCGCGTACACGCCCTCCACCCTGCCCGGCCTGGGTGCCGAGCCGACGTATATCCACGCGCAGGGCACGTTCGGCTTCGACTGGCGCACCGCTCCGGCGTACGCGCGGCGCGGCGGCTTCCTCGGTGTCACGCTGCACGACTACACCGACCGTGACGAGGCATTCGGCTTCACGCAGGTCGACTACGAGGCGATCCAGCACATCCCGATCCTGCGCGAGACGTGGGCGATCTCCTTGCACGCACTGGCGCGAACCGCGGTCGACAAAGGCGAGCAGCAGATCCCCTTCTTCATGCTGCCCTCGCTGGGCGGCGGCTCGACGCTGCGAGGGTTCACGAGCTGGCGCTTCCGCGATCGGAACAGCCTGCTGCTGCAGGGCGAGTGGCGAATCATGGTGAACCGCTTCCTCGACACCGCCGTGTTCATGGACGCCGGCAAGGTGACGGCCAGCAAATCCGACCTCGATTTCACGGGGCTGAAGACCGACTACGGCCTCGGCGTGCGCCTCCACGGGCCGCTGACCACCGCGCTGCGGGTGGAGGTCGCGAGAGGCACGGAAGGCACGGTCTTCGTCTTCACCACCGGCGCGGCATTCTGAGGCAGACTCCCATGGGCACACGACCCTCGTCCCACACGCACCGGATCCTGATCCTCTCGGCCGCCACGGTCATCGCGCTCGCCGGCTCCGCCGTGACCCAGTCGCCGCGCTTCTATCCCGATGATCCGCTCGCGCGCGAGCCGGAATCGCAGGATGCCGCTGCCGCCAGGCCCAACCAGATCGAGACCAACTACGAGATGGTCTACAACCTGTTCGTCAACCCCGGCTACACACCGTCCGGCACCCGCGCGCAGAACATCAACACGATCGACGAAGTGCCGGACTCGAGCTGGTTCACCAATCGAATCGGGGCCGCGCCCATCACCGCCGAACAGATCGCCCGCGGCACCAACACCGGCGCGCCACCCGATCCGTCGCGCTGGGTCCTCACCAGGGAGAAGACGTCCGGTGCCCATCCGGGCTTCACCGCCCGGGATGCCAAAGGCGACACCTGGTTCCTCGAATTCGACCCGCCGTACTACCCGGAGGGGGCCACCGCCGCGGTCGCAGTCGCGACCAAGATCTTCTGGGCGCTCGGCTACAACCAGGTCGAGAGCTATCTCACGACGTTCGATCCCAAGCGGGTTGAGTTCGACCCGCAAGCGACGCTGCGGCGCCCCTCCGGGGCGCGGACGCCGTTTACGCAGGATGACATGAACGCCATTCTCGAGCGGGTCGCGCGGCGCAAGGACGGCACGTACCGGGTCATCGCCGGCCGGCTGGTCGCCGGGACCATCCTCGGCAACTTCCGGTTCGAGGGTGCACGCTCGGACGACCCGAACGATCTCGTGCCGCACGAACACCGCCGCGAGCTGCGGGCTCTGCGCGTCTTCGGTGCGTGGACCAACCTCACCGACCTGAAGGCCGCCAACACGCTCGATGCGCTCGCCGTCGTCAACGGCCGTTCCGTGGTCAAGCACTACGTGCAGGACGTCGGCTCGACGTTCGGCATGTGCAACGAGCTGCACGAGTGGGACCTCAGCTACGAGCACTTCTACCAGGCCGACACGACGAGGCGACGGCTCTTCTCCTTCGGCTTCGCGCTGAGCCCGTGGCAGACGATCGACTACGAGGAGTACCCCTCGATCGGCAAGTTCGAGGGCGACCGGTTCGACCCGCGGACGTGGCGGCCGCAGACGGCGACCAGGGCCTACATGGAGATGCGCGACGATGACGCGTTCTGGGCCGCGCGGCGCGTGGCCGCCTTCAGCGACGACTTGATCAGGGCCGCCGTTCACACCGGAGAGTTCAGCGACCCGGCCGCGGAAAAGCACCTGGGAGACGTCCTGATCAAGCGCCGCGACAAGATCACCAGCCTCTACCTCACCGCGGTGAACCCCATCGTGTCACCGCGCCTCGACGCGGCCGGGCGATTGAGCTTCGACAACGCCGCGGTCGCCGCCGGCGCGGCGCCCGCTCCAACGGCCTACCGGGCGTCCTGGTCGCGTTTCGACAACGCCACTGGCGAGACCCGGCCGCTGGGGGACACCCAAAGCCGGACAGCCGTCATCGATCCGCCGGCGAACCTGCCCCCCGCCGCCGGCAGCATGATTGCCGTGGCCATCTCCGCGGACAGTACGACCCATGCGTCATGGCAACAGCCGGTGCGCGCGTACTTCCGCCGCGAGGGCGAGGGGTGGAAGCTCGTGGGGCTCGAGCGGGTGCCCACGGCCAACTGACGGACGGGGACGCTAGTACTGGAGCGTCAGGACGGCATTGCGGACCAGGGCGATCACGTTCACGCCGTTGGTCAGCCCGCAGCAGCCCGCGAAGCGCACGTCGATTTTGTGCGTGCCCGGACCGATGGCGGCAAAGAAGCTGTACGCCACCATGCGCGTCAGGTTCTTGTCGGTCTCCTCGGGGTCCCACACCACCGGCGCCTGCACGGTTGGAATCGAATACGGGAAGATGGCATGTCCCTGCATCGGTTTGCCGTCGACCCGCACCTGGAACATCACGTGGTTGTCCTGCGGCTCTGCGAGGGCGCTGAAGTGGACGATGAGGCACGTGCTCGCCGCCGTCGTGGCGATACTGGTCGCGATGAGCGGCTTGGGATCGAAATAACCGGTCGGGTCCGGATTCCCCAGCGCGTCCGTATTGAAGTTGACCGTGGTCGTGCGAACGCCCGACGACTGCGCCCTCACGATCTGCGCCACACTCGCACAACGGGCTACCCCCGTCTGCGCCAGGGCATCGGTTCCGAGTCCAACGAGCAGCAGCGCCACGGCTGCCGGAATCACGCGAGCTGGGTTCGACATGCTGTTTCTCCTGTTCGGCGATCGTCGTGTGCCGCCCTGATCGAGCTTCCGAGCTCGCGTGAGGTCTGGAACCACTCAACCGCTTTCTAAAAGGAACAACGCGGCGCACACGGCGCCCGAACGTCACGGACCAGGTTGGCGCTCTGCCGGGACCGTTCAGCCGTTCGTTCTTGCGCGCAGGAATGCTTTGAGCGACGCCTCGAGATGGACCGGCAACGTGGAAGCGGTTGCCTCGCGCAGAATCCGTGGCACGGCGAGGTAGGACTCGACAAACGCAGCACACCGCGGACATCCGGCCACGTGCTCGTCTAGTGCCGCACGCACGTCCGGCGGCACCACGCCTTCGAGATAATCCATCAACAGCTCGACGCCGGACACGCAGGCGATCGGCTTCATGACTTGACTCCGACGAGATCGGCCAGATAGCCGCGCAGCATCAACCGCGCGCGGTGGACGCGCTGCCGCACCGTGGCGGCGTCCACGCCGAGCGCGTGCGCCACGTCGGCGGTGGACATTTCCTCGAGATCCCGCAACACGAACGCGTCGCGATAGAGCTCCGGCAGCCGTGCGATGACATGGCGAGCCTTATCGGTGAGGAACTGCCGATCCAGCAGTTCGTCCGCGTGTGAGGCGACCTGCAGCTCCGCAGGCGTGGCGGCATGTGTTCCCTGAGCATCGAACCTTGGCAGGAACATGTCGAGCGACTCGGCCGGGCGACGCGCCCTGGCCCGGCGATGCATCAGCGCCGCGTTGCTCGCGATGCGATACAGCCAGGTTCCAAACTGTGACTCGCCGCGAAAGGACGGCAGGTGGCGGTAGACCTGCAGGAAGGTCTCCTGCAGCACATCGGGCGCGTCGGTCTCGCTCGTGAGACGGCACGCAAGCCGAAAGATGCGCACCTGATATCGCTCGACCAGCGTTTCAAAGGCAGAGTCGTCCCCGGCCGGAGCCCGCGCGGCGAGCGTCTCGTCGCTCGGCTCCGCCGCAGAGACGACCATGCTCCTGCAAATCATATGGTCACGCCTTCAGATGCCGGTGCGCCCCCGCGTGTGACAACCGCCGCCGTTGTCACACGGCCGCCCTGCCCGGCATCCCACAGTCGACGGCATTTCACGTCGCGGGACTCCGCCCCTGGAGTCCGATTCGCCTGGAGGTCACACATGACAACGTGGTGGTGTCGGCACGTTCCGTATCTGGTGACAGCGGCCCTGCTGCTGGTGAACGTGGGCGGGTCGCAGGCGCTGGCGCAGAGCGATCACGAGCACGCCCTCGTGGGGCAGCAGAAAGCATCGACGCCTGCGCAGAGAAAACACGCCAACGAGCTGGTGAAAGCCGTGCGCGATGTCACGGCCGGTTTTCAGAGCCCGGATTTGCTTCCCGAGGGCTATCAACTGCTGTTCGGCTGCGTCAGCGGAGGCGAATTCGGCGCGATGGGGCTGCACTTCGTCAACCTTGGCCTGGTCGGTGACGGCAAGCTGAACAAATACACGCCCGAGATCGTGCTCTACGAACCGCTGCCGAACGGCAAGATGCGCCTCACCGGCGCCGACTATCTGGTGTTCGCGGCCGATTGGGATGCCAACCCCAACCACCCGAAGGGTCCCCCGGAGCTCGACGGACAGTGGTTTCATTTCTTCGAAGCGCCCAACCGCTTCGGGCTTCCGGCCTTCTACACACTCCACGTCTGGGCCTGGAAGGACAACCCGAACGGCACCTTCACGAATTGGAATCCCAACGTCTCCTGTGACGGATTCAATCCGCCGCCGGCTCCGTTTCCCTGAGCTTGGGCGTAGGATCAGGGACATGGGGCGCGTGGTTCTGCTCGCGATGCTGGTCGGTGTCGCCCAGACGGCGATCTCCGGCCAGACGCTCGTCGTGCTTCACATCCGAGCCGCCCTGATCGATGCGACGGGCCGGGCCACGCCGGTGGCCCGTCACGCCTTGCTGATCAGCGACATCCCGGCGACCAGGGAGCCGCGCCGAATCGTCACCAGCGTCGATGGCACGGCCGACGTGAGGCTGCGGCCCGGCCACTACATCGTGGAATCGGACCAGCCGGTTGCGTTTCAGGGACAGGCGTATCACTGGACGCAAACCCTGAACGTCGTCGCGGGCCGCGACTCGGCCCTCGAACTGACGGCCGCGAACGCGGTGGCCGAGGCGATTGCACCCGGGACGACGAACGCCGCCGGTGCGGTCGCCACCGACCCCTCGCTGTTGCTGCGGCCGTGGTTCGACAGCGTCGTCGAACTGTGGACGCCGACCGCACACGCGTCAGGATTTCTGGTTGACGCAGCCGGACTCATCGCCACCAACCAGACGGTCGTTGGCGACGCGACGTCGGTTGAAGTGCAGCTCTCGCGCTCGATCAAGGTGGCCGGGACGGTCGTCGAAGCCGACCGGAACCGCGACATCGCGGTTATCCGAATCGATCCAACGGTCATGGCGTCGATCACACCCGTGCCCCTGGGTTGCTCGCGCACCAGCCCACCGCCGATTGCGCCCGGGCAGGAGATCGTCGCGCTTGCCGTTCCGCTCCGTCAGCAGAAGGGCATGCACTCGGGAACCGTGAGCCGCGTCGGTGCGAATATCATCGCGTCCGACCTCACGCTCGCCACTGGCGGGACCGGCGGACCCGTGTTCACGGCCTCCGGCGACCTTGTGGGAATCACTGCGCTGGCGGAGGAGCGCGATGAGCCGAGACGCGGTGCGACGCGCGTCGTGCGCGTCGGCCAGGCGTGTGAGGTCATGGCGGCGGCGGTGAAGAAACTGGCGGCCGTTCCCGCTCCAAGTGCGACGCCTCTTCCCGTTGAGCCGGTGGAGCCGGCTCCCGTCGCCACGTTCAAGGACGCCGTCCGGCGGCGCGCCGGCAGCCTGAAGCCCTATCAAATGGCCGCGTCCGACTTCGACGTCGGGTTCATCACGCCGGTGCTCAATTACGCCGCGCAATCGCAGCCGAATCAGACATTCAGCAACTGGTCCGAATACGTCGCCGACATCCCGCCCGTGCTGTTCGTCCGCGTGACACCAAAGATGGTGGAAAGCCTGTGGGCCAAGGTGGCGCGCGGCGCCGCGCAGACACAAGGGATGGCCTTGCCGGCGATCAAGCACCTGACATCCGGCTTCCAGCGGCTGCACGCCTTTTGCGATCGGACCGAGGTGACGCCAATCCACCCGTTCAAACTCGAACTACGGCTCACCGAGACGGAGGCGATCTACGAAGGTTTGTACGTGTTCGATCCGGCGGCCTTCGGACCAGAGTGTGGAACGGTGACGCTCGTGCTGCATTCGGAAAAGGAGCCGGAGAAAGCCGACACGCGCGTCGTCGATCCCAAAGTGCTGCAGCAGATCCGGCGCGACTTCACTCGCGAGTGACCGGCAGCGTGATCGAGAACGTCGCGCCGCGGTCGGGGTTGTTCGCAGCCGCTATCTTGCCGCCGTGGCGTTCGATGATGGAGCGGCAGATCGACAGGCCCATTCCCAGCCCTTCCGGTTTGCTGGTGACGAAGGGATCGAAGATCGACTCGAGCTGTTCTGCGGCGATTCCCGTGCCGCTGTCCTGAACTTCGACCAGCACGTTCGATTGATCAATCGAATGCGTGCGCACGACCAGGCGCCGCGCGCCGTCGAGTCCGCTTCCGCTCATGGCGCTGAAAGCATTGAGCATCAGGTTCAAGACGACCTGCTGGAGCTGGACGCTGTCACCCTTGACCGGGCGGAGGTCGGACGACAGGTCGAGGTGGACCGTGACCTTGTGCAGGTTCGCGTCGCCGTGCACGATGCGTTCGACGATGCCGATCACAGTGTTCACATCGACGTTGGCCAGGCCCGCCGCCGTGCTGTCGCGCTTGAGCATGGCGTGCAGGCCGCCAATGACGTCGGCGGCGCGATCGGTGACCTCGCGGATGTCGGCCAGCGTGCTGCGGACCTTCTGGAGATCGGGTTCGGGTGCGTCGAGCAAACGCACGCCGACGTAGGCGTTGGTCAGGATCGCGGCGAGTGGCTGCCCCAATTCGTGCGTCAGGGTTGTGGTGAGCTCGCCGAGCGTGGCCACGCGTGCGACGTGCTCCAGCTCTGCTCGATGTTGGGCGGCTGACGCCTCCGCCTGCTTACGGGCCGTGACATCCATCGACACGCCGAACAGCTTTGGCGCGCTGCCGTCCTCAGGCCCCACGCAGCGACCGCGCCCATGAATCCAGCGGACCATGCCATCCGCTTGCTGCACGCGATACTCCATTTCGTATTCGCCACGCGTCTCGAGCGCCTGCTTGATCGCACCTTCACGCGCGGCGCGATCCTCGGGGTGCACGCGATCGACAATTGCCGAAAAATCCAGGCGCGCGTCTGGGTCGAGCCCAAAGAGCGAGCGTCCCCGCTCGGTCATCCACACATGGTTGCCGGACACATCCCACACCCACATGGCCAGGCTTCCTGCTTCCGCGGCAAGACCCATCAGGTTGGCGCTCTCACGCAACGCTCCTTTCGAGCGTCTTTCCTCTTCGATGACCACCGCGAGCAGCATCAACGGAGTGGCGGTCACCAGGAGGAATAGCTGTAGTGCCAGCGCATTCTCGGTGGGGGTCTGGGCCAGGAACGGGCCGTGCCCGCGCATGGTTCCCCAGATCGCCTGGAATGTAATGCTCAACATCGAGACGCTGATGCCACCAAGGCCGAAGCGGAGCGCCGCCCAGATGAGCAGAGGAATCGGCGTATACAAAAGAGCGGGCGACGTGTTGGGACCCGCGGACGTGTTATCGAATACGAAGATCCCCAGCGCCACCGTACACGCACCGAGGAGAACCGCTTCCAGCACGCGCCGGGGAGACAGGGCTCTGGGGCGTGCGACGAACAGATGGTGCGCACCCAGCAGAAATGCCGGTACCAGCACGACGGTCGTCACCGCATTCGAGACTCCCAGGTTGCGCCATTCGATCCAATAGTAGGTGCCGAAACCGTAGGAGACCGTAAAGGACGCCCCCCAGAAGGCGGTCCCGAACGGAACGAGCACCACCGCGACGAGGACGAAGAGAATCGCGTCCCGAAGCGTGATCGACTTCACGGGAGACTTGATCAGAATGCGAATCCCCGCCGCTGCCGAGACGCATTTCACGGCGTCGAACGCCTCGCAGGTCAGTGCGTACATCGGCGGCCAGTCCGCCTGCTGGGTCGCCAGAAAATGAGCGCTGACGGCGGCGAGGACGTAGGCCCACCAGTGCCGGGTAGGGACGAGCAGCAGGATGCAGAGCAGAACCGCCTGCGGGGGAAAAAACAGGGAGACTTTGCTGTCGGGGAAAGTCAGCGCCCAAGCGATCTGCGTGGCGGCGTAATAGCAGACGGTGCTCGCCAGGACGGAGGACACCGTGCGGAGCGATGCCCCGGCGGAGCGTCCCTCTGATGCGGCGTTTATCCGAGCCGCGAGTTCGCGATTCGGAAACCGTTCACGCTGAACAGCCTGCAAATGTGTGGCCGGAAATCTATCACATCTATTTGGGGCTCCTCGCTTAGCGGCTTACCTCCCGCCACCTCGCTGCTTCACCCGGGGAATATCCTGGCAGCTTCCCCTGCTCAAGCTGGCGGGCGAGGACCGGGTGCTAGTATCAGCGTCCGGGAGGGCAGTGGATGGCGAGTGGGGCGGACATTGGGCAGGACGGTGTGGTGAACGCCGCAGCGAGGATGCGGCTCGCACGTCAGCTCGACGCCGCGCAGCAGATCACCCACATTGGCAGCTGGGAATGGGACCTGGCCACAGGAGTCGTGACCTGGTCCGACGAGATGTACCGCATCTATGGGCTGGCGCCGCGGTCGTGCGCGCTCACACTCGGGGAGTTTCTCGCGCGTGTGCACCCTGACGATCGCGAGCGCGTGCAGCGCGAGGTGGCGGCTGTCGTCGAGCGCGGTGGTCCCTTCGGTCATGTCGAACGCATCCTTCGGCCGGATGGTTCGGTGCGCAAGCTCGACACCCTCGGCGAGGTACTCGTCGACACTCACGGTCGTCCGGTCTCGGTG
>Ga0210380_10000030_pt1 | contig 109437 bp, 97 predicted proteins | sample PLM4_5_coexredo_FD_155476 | JGI IMG/M metagenome (GOLD analysis project Ga0210380, IMG submission 155476) | Groundwater sediment microbial communities from an aquifer in East River, Colorado, USA - PLM4_5_coex redo | ecosystem: Environmental > Terrestrial > Soil > Riparian zone | place: USA...
CCAACCGTTTCCGGGCCCGGCCTTGCCGAAGCAGATCGTCAGCAGCGGTGAAAGCCCGGTGTGGGGGAAAGATGGAAAGGAGATCCTGTATCTCGATCGCGAGCGCATCTGGTCGATCCCGGTGGACACATCAAGTGGTGAATTTCGCGTCGGCGCGGCCGCGCCGTTGTTCCCAGTTCGTTCCATGGAAGGTGCTCGACGGGTGCGCGGAATCAGGCAGCTCGCGGTGTCGCGCGATGGCTCGCGCATCTATTATCAACAACCGGTCGAACAGCCCCCCGATTCCGATGTGATCCACATCAGGATGGGTTGGGAGAACGCAGCCGCTGGAAACCGCTAGCGGTCAGATACTCATAGGTGCAGGCCCCAGCGTCGCGCGGCAGAGCGGCGGCGCGTCACGTGCAGGTTACGGCGCTAGAATGAGTTTCGTGCCTGGCCCGGACGTTCCTCGGCACTCCGGCCCCGGAGTGATGCTCACCATCCACGACGCCGCAGCGGCTCCTCCCTTGTCGCCTGACCTCGAGGTGGTGAAGAAATCCAAGGGCCCGGTGATGACCGTTCTGGAGGAGTTCTACAAAGTCGGCCCGGGGCCTTCCAGCTCCCACACCATGGGCCCGATGCGCATCACCCACGACTTCTACCAGCGCTGCACGGAGCTGCCGCCGGATCAGCTCGCGAAGGCGACCGGCCTGAAGGTGCATCTGTTCGGCAGCCTGAGCGCCACCGGCGTCGGACACGGCACCGGGCGCGCGGCGCTGGCGGGCGTGATCGGCAAGGAGCCCGCAACCGTCGAGCCAGAATTCCTCGACAGCCTTGTGTCGAACCCGGAACAGAGCTTTCCCGTGACGCTGGGGGACACGACCTTCAATCTCACGTTGAAGGACGTCATCTACGATGAGCCCATTGGGCGTTTCCCGCACCCGAACACGATGACGTGCCGGTTGATGGCCGGGAACGTCACGCTCTACGAGCTCGAGTACTACTCGGTCGGCGGCGGCTTCATCGAGTGGAAGGGGTATCAACCCCCGAAGAAGGGGCAACCGAGGTACCCGTACTCGACCATGAAGGAGTTGCTGGCGCATGTCGAGCAGCACCAGCTCTCAATCGCGCAGGCGGCGATGGCAAACGAAGTGGCCATCTCCGGAAAGAGCGAGGCGGAGGTCAACGCCTTCATCGACACGATCCACACGGCGATGGTGAACATCGTCAAGGCCGGGTTGGAAGCGCCGCCCGGCACCCTGCCCGGTCCCATCCGGCTCAGGACCAAAGCAGGCGAAGTCTACGCGCGCGCGAAGGACGACCCGTTCGAGGCGCGGCGCGCGATGGGGCTGGTGTCGGCGTATGCGCTGGCGGGATCGGAAGAGAACGCGCGCGGCCATCTCGTCGTCACGGCGCCGACGAGCGGGTCGGCGGGGGTCCTGCCGGCGCTCGCGTATTCGGTGGGCGAAGGCGGCCGCAACCTGCCGCAGCAGAAGATTCGCGACGGGCTCCTGGCCGCCGCGTCGATCGGGTACCTGTGCAAGCACAACGCCACGCTCTCCGGCGCCGAGGGCGGGTGTCAGGCGGAGATTGGCGTCGCGTCGGCGATGGGCGCCGCGTTCATCAGCCAGGCGTACGATTTCGCCCCTCAGGTCGTGGCGAACGCGGCAGAAGCGGCGCTGCAGCACCACCTGGGCATGACCTGCGATCCGGTCGCCGGGTTTGTGCAGCTGCCGTGCATCGAACGCTGCGCGTTCGGCGCCATCAAGGCCTATGCCGGGTTCGTGATCGCGATCAACGAGATCCCGGCGCACCGGCGTGTCGAATTCGACACGACCGTGGCCGCCATGGCTCTCACGGCCAGGGAGATGAACGCCAAGTACAAGGAAACGTCCGAAGGTGGTCTGGCGGTGTCCGTGACCCTCTGCTAGGTCAACCGTGAGCGGTCGTGGTTTCGGTCCGCGCGTGCGCGCTCGACCCAGGTGCGGAGATCTCCGGGAGTAGAATCGCGGCCGTGAGGTCACATCCATGATTCAGCTCGGGGCCTTCGATGACGGTGTCGCACCGGCGGCACGCGACGCGTACCTGAAAGAGCTCGAAACGATCACACGCGTCCCTCTCGCGGACATCGCGGCGAGCAGCGATCGCATCGCGTTCACCGCCCACTCGCCCGGCCCGCGGGAACCAATGACGGTCACGGCGATCCAGAAAGCGCTCAAGGACATCGGCTTCTTCCCGGGCGGAAAGGAAGACGGGATCTGCGGCTACCGCACGCTGTCGGCGATTCGTCTCTTTCAGGAGTATGTGCGCAGCGTCGAGAAACTGCCGTGCGTGCCCGACGGCCGCTTCGGCCCCGAGTCGCAGGCACATCTGCAGCGGTGGCTGGATCAGGGCCTGCAGATGGCCTGGGCCCCCGCGATCGAGCAGTGGCGGGCTCGAGCGCTCGGCGACACCGAGTACACGCGGTGGCTCGCCCTGCTGGATCAGGTCAAGGCGCACTACCTTGGCGCGCCCGGCCGGATGCTGCAGCTGGTGAACGCCTTCGGCGGCAAGACCAGCACGCGGAAGGTTGCCGACTGGGATTTCTCGCCGGCGCACATTCACCTCATTGGCATCCGACGGAGCGAGGCCAACCTGAAGTTCGACGACATCCTGGTGCTCCTCATCAAGGGTCTCGTTTTCAAGTTCCAGGGTTCAACCGATCCCGGATCGGTGGAGGACGGCGCCCCGGGCGCACCGTTCCTCGTGCAGGGGCAGCACGACTACCACTTCGGCTGGCACCAGAAGACGTATCTCGCACTTCGTCCCCTGGATCTGGGCAGCGGCGTGCTCGTGGTGCGGTCAAAATCGGACTTCGTCCTCGACGACGCGGACCTGGACGGCGGTGTGAAGCCGGAGGCCACGATCAACGTCCATTGGGGTGGCATGGGAGGCCAGCGCGAGGTCGGGACGTGGTCGAAGGGGTGTCAGGTCATCAACGGAACGGCCTATCTGACTCCATCGAACGATCTCGTCAGTTGCGCGACGTTCGTCGGGCTCAACAACACGGAAATCAAGAACAACCCGTCGAAGACGCGCGGGGCCTACAACGTGCTCCTCGATCTGGTGACGGCACTCGGGAGCGACCTCCCGGCGCAGACTGTCAAATACACACTGTTGACCGCAGCGGATCTCGACTTCGCCCCCGAGCTCAAGAAAGGCCTGGTCGAGGCGCGTACGAAGGCAGGAGCGCTGCTGCCCGCGTAAACCAGTCGGTTCGCTATCTCCCGCCGCAGCCTCAACGGTGGGAGCGGGAGCACACGCCACGGCCGGCCAAATGGGTCGTCTTTCCCCGTTACGAGCGGGGCGCCGAGACCGTGGCGAGCTTGAACATCCCCTTCAAGCATTCCCGTTCGCTCAAATCGCTATTTTCGGGATCGTCTGGTCGCTGCTCCAAGGCCGAGGGCCACGAGGAGTAGTGTCGCGGGTTCCGGCACCACCGTGCGTTCGAACTCGACGAGGTAGCCGTCGCGCTGAAAGACGCCGCCTCCGATGCCAGAACCGGAGCCGCCATCGTCCCACCGTCCTGCGGCTCCCGGCGAAGCCACCAAACCGCCGAAGATCGTCGCGACGTCTTGGCCGCTACCGAAGTCGTCAGGCTGGCCCAGGCCCCAGTTGGCGTACAACACATCGGGGCCCAGCGTACCGCCGGAGCCGCCGTTCCAGAATTGCTCTCCAGTCACCCACCGCCACTCGCCCTCAACCGTGCGATCGTTTGCTCCAATCCAGACGGAGTGCTCGACGGAGGCAATAAGGCTCGTTACGAAGGCGTTCTCGGCGGCGGAAGCGATAGTGACGAGGTGTCCGGCCACGCCGTTGTAGGTCAGCGCCTGGGCGGCGGCGTTCGCCATGTCCCAACTGAAGAAACCAGGGATGTATTCGTACGCGTTGCTGCCGAATAACACCGGGCTAGCACTCGCGGGACGCGCGGAAAGCGCGCACCCGAGGGACAGGCAAAGGACGACGACCGTCGTCTTGAACCGCAGCGGCATGGGGGAGCCTCCGTTGGGTGGGCGAGTTGAGTCAACCTGGCCGCGTGCAATCAAAGTGCCAGACGAAAGATCGCGCCGCGACTGCAGTTGCGCGATGAAGCGTTTGAAAAGGAACCGTTTCATCCGACTAAAGTACGGCTTCTTCGCGCGCTCGCGTGACATGCCACTTCGTAGACGGCGTTGTCCGACCGCCGCAGCTTGTTCTCGACCGTCCAAGGGCGCGTGAACGTCGGCGGGTCCGTCAGTGTCAGTTGATAGGCGATGGCGTTGCCACGGATGTGTCCTTTGCCGTTGAATCGCGCCGTCTCGACCACGAGCGTATCGCCTTCCCACCATCCCCGCGAATCCCCGAACCACTGCGCAATCCCGGGACCGACATGAGGACGCCGATCGAGCGGAATAATACGGGTCTCGTGCATCATCTCGCTCACGATGACGACGTAGCCTGGACACGCCTCCGGCCGTGACGCACCGTTCGTCGAACGTCCGATCCTCAGGGACGTTGGCGGCCAGGCGGTGGCCAGCGAGCATCCGCTCCAGGGTTGGCACCGCTTCCCATCGGGCGCGGCCCTCGGTGGTGTAGGGAATCTTCCCGTCGAGCCCCCCCATGGGGTCTGCTGCGCGCTCGCGCCCGCCGGCGCGAGGAGCGCCGCCAGGGCGACGATGCCGAAAAGGCGCATTCCACACCTCCCGTGAGCCACGCATAGGGTCCTGCGCGGCCGCCGCACCCTCTAACGCGACAGACACCGGCACTCCCCGCAAGGGGTCTCGGAAGGGCAGGTCTTCAGACCTGGTCGATTCCATGCCCGCCGAGCGGAACGGTCTCGACCCGACTGCCGAAGCCGGCGATCATCGCTCGGCCCTCGGCGACCGCGGCTTGGACGGCAGGCAACGACAGCGAAGCCATGTGGCTTCCTTGGCTGTCCCACACCTCTGTGATCCAGAGCGCATTGCCATCTGCCGGATCGAGCGCGATCACGTAACTCAGGCATCCCGGCATCGCCTGCGTGCCTTCGATGAGGACAGCCGCCAGTGCGTCCCGTTGTCCGGGCACGGTGTTGAGCTTGCTGATCAATCCGTACATCTAATAGACCTCCATCGTCGGGTGCAGACTATCGTCTATCCCGCCTCCTGAACGGCAGCACGCTCGAACCGTCTCACCCCAGCCCGGTACCTGCGGGCTCCAGTAGAACAGCGGCTGTACATGAGAACGCGGGCACGAGGCCCGCGTTCTCGACCGGAAGCGAGCGCCGGGTCTAGGCGGCGGCTGTCACTTTATCTTCCGGTTCGTGCACTTCCACCTTCCGAGGTGCTGCGTCAGCGACGGCATGCAGCACCGGCATGGTGACCTCCAGCACACCGTTCTTGAACGTGGCCTTGACCTCCTTCAGGTTGACGCCCTCGGGGAGGGGCACGGCGCGAGCGAACGTTCCATAGGTGCGCTCCCGCGTGTACCAGTGGTTCTTCTCCTCCTCGGTTTCGTGCTTCCGCTCGCCCTCGACGGTCAGCATCCCTTCGACGACGTTGACGGTGAGCTCTTCCTTCTTCAGGCCTGGCACGTCCAGGCGAACGGTCAGCCGATTGTTCTTCTCGAACACCTCCAGATCCGGGACCCACCCGAACTCGAACTCGAACTCTTCACGGCGTGGCACGAGCGGGAACTCGCGGGTGAAGAACCGATCGAATTCCTTCATCCAACGACGGCCGAAGAACGCCGGTTCGAAATACCCCAACGGCCTGGTCGCCCGCGCAAGTGCTTTGTTGGTGGTTAACATGGCGACCCTCCTTTCCTCTTTTTCTGTGTTCGGTATCAGATGGTGCAACGCTCGTGCCTCGCGCACGCCGCGTCCGGCGTGGTTCGCGCGCGGTCCACACCCACGGGCACGCGAATTCTTCCGCTCTGTGTAGGGGATAATGCGCTTCCGGCGCCTGCGCTGAACGCGCGTTTGCACGGGGGCCCGCGTGCGAGAGCATGCTACTCTGCGCCGTCCGACGGGAGACACGGGAGAGAGACATGGGATTCTTCACGCGCGCGCAGTTCCTTCTCGGCCTGGCCCTCGCCGCCGCGGCTTGCGGACCGGCGACGGAGTCGCCGCGGCCTGCCGCAGCGCCGGGCGAGTCGCTGGAGTTCCAGGGCTCATGGAACGCCGCGGGCAGCCGTCATACCATCACCCTCGGTGAGGGCCGCATCGGCTCGATCGTCAACCTGAAGGGCACGATGCTGCTCGCGGGTCCGGGCCGTCCCGGCGTCGGATTCCAGTCTGAGGTGATCGGACTCGGCGACAGCGCCACGGGATTCGAGGGCCGCAGCGTCTGGACGGACGAGCACGGCGACCAGGTGTACAGCGAACTCCAGGGCGAGGGCACCGCGGCAAAGAACCGCATCAGGGGCACGGTCCTTTCCGGCACGGGGCGCTACGCCGGCGTCACGGGCTCCTACGAATTCTCCTGGCAGTGGGTGATGGACGGCGAGGAGGGCGCGATCCAGGGGCGCGCCGTAGACCTGAAGGGTCGCGTTCAGCCCAGCCCCGCCGCGGGAGGGTCGCCACGATGACGACGGGAGAACGCCTGAAGCGCGCGACGCCGTTCGTGGTCGCGCTCGGTATCTGGTTCTTCCCCGTTCCGGCCGGGCTCACGGCGCCCGCCTGGCACCTGTTCGCCGTCTTCGCCGCGGCCATCGCGTCGGTGCTGATCGGCGCCTTCCCGCTGCTCACGGCGTCGATGCTGGCGGTGGGCGCCATCGTCCTGACCGGGACGATCAAGCCGGAGCAGGCGTACTCGGGCTTCGCCAACTCCAGCGTGCTGCTGGTGGTGATCGCCTTCATCGTCGCGCAGGCCGTGGTGAAGTCGGGCCTCGGCCGGCGCATCAGCCTGTTCATGGTCAGCCGCTTCGGCGGCTCGTCGCTCGGCCTCGCGTACAGCATTGTGCTCACCGACGCGGCCATCGCGCCGGCCTTCCCGAGCAACACGGCGCGCGGCGGCGTGCTCTACCCGATCGTGCTCTCCGTCGCCAAGGGGGCGGGCTCGAACCCCGGGGACGAGAGCCGGTATCTGGGCGGCTACCTCATGTTCTGCTCGATGGCGGGCCTCGCGGTCTCCTCCGCGCTGTGGATGACGGCCACCTCCGCCAACCCGGTCGCCGTGCTGATCGTCCAGCAGGCCGGGTTCGAGATCGACTTCGGAAAGTGGCTCCTCGCCTCGGCGGTGCCGTCGCTCGTCGCGATCGGGCTCCTGCCGCTGATCGTCGCGAAGCTCTTCCCGCCGCGCGTGGGCAAGACACCGGAGGCCCCGGCGGCGGCGCGCAAGGAACTCGCCGGCATGGGCAGCATGTCGCGCGAGGAGTGGATCACGGCCGTGACCTTCGTGCTGATGGTCGCCGGCTGGATCTTCGGCAGCAAGCTGAACCTCAACACGACCAGCGTCGCCTTCATGGGCTTCGGCGTGCTGCTGTTCCTGGGCGTCATCACGCTCGACGACATCACGAAGCAGGGCGACACGCTGGTCACCTTCCTCTGGCTCGCGGTGCTGTTCGCGATGAGCGCGCAGCTGAACGAGCTCGGCTTCATGGGCTACGTCGGCGAACGCCTCGCCGCGGGCCTGGGCGGCCTGTCCTGGGTGACCATGTACGTCACGCTGGTCGTCCTCTACGTGCTCATCCACTACATGTTCGTGAGCCAGACATCGCAGGTGCTGGCCTTGTTCGGCGTCTTCCTCGACGTCGGCACGAAGGGCGGCGTGCCGCTGCCGCTGATGGCCTTCGGCCTGCTCTTCGCGAGCAGCTACTTCTCGGTGATCACCCCGCAGGGCGGCAGCCAGAACATCATCTTCGTGGCGAGCGGCTATCTCACGCAGCGCGAGCTCTACACGCTCGGCGCGCTCATCACGCTCGCCTTCCTGGCGGTGTACCTGGTGATCGGGTCGCCGTGGGTGTACTTCGTCATGGGTTGATCCAGGTCGGAGAGGTGGGACGAGAACTCCATGAAGGCCTTTCACATCGCAGTGCTGGCTGCCACGTCGGTTGCGCTTTCTGCGCAGTCGCGTCCCTCACGTATGAACCCACTGCTCTCGCCGAGTCCCCTTCCGTTTCAGGCGCCGGCGTTCGACACGATTGCCGACGCCGACTATCTCCCGGCGCTGGAGGAAGGGATTCGGCAGCAGGCCGGTGAAATCGCGGCGATCGCGAACAGTCCCGACGCGCCGACCTTCGCGAACACGATCGAGGCCATGGAGCGAAGCGGGCGACTCCTCACGCGCGCCGGGTCGATCTTCTTCAGCCTGAACAGCGCGAACACCAACCCGGTGCTTCAGAAGACAGACAGTGAGATCGCGCCGAAGCTGGCGACGCACGACGATGAGATCTACCTCGATGCGAAACTCTTCGCGCGTGTCAAGGCGGTCTACGACGCCCGCGCCACGCTGAGGCTCGGTGCCGAGGCGACCCATCTGGTCGAGCTGTATTACCGAGACTTCGTTCGTGCCGGTGCCTTGCTGAATGACGCCGACAAAGCGGCGCTGCGGACCCTGAACCAGGAAGAGGCGACGCTGGTGACGGAGTATCGCCAGCGGCGCCTCGCCGCCAACAACGCCGCGGCTGTGACGGTGGACGATCGCGCGCAGCTCGACGGTCTCAGTGACGCGGACATTGCGGCGGCGGCGCAGGCGGCGCAGAAGGCGGGCCTGGCCGGCAAGTGGGTGCTCACGCTGCAGAACACGACGCAGCAGCCGTATCTGTCGCAACTCGAGAATCGGAACCTGCGGAAACGAATCTTCGACGCGTCGATCGCGCGTGGCACCTCGGGCCCGAACGCGTCCGAGCCGACGATCGCGCGGCTGGCGCAGATTCGCACGCAGCAGGCGAAGCTCCTCGGCTTCTCGAGCTTTGCCGCCTTCGCGCTCGCCGACCAGGTGGCCAAGACGCCGGACAACGCGCTCAAGGTTCTGACCGATGTCGTCGCTGCGTCCACGGCCAAAGCGCGCGACGAGGCGGCCCGCATTCAGAGGCTGCTCGATCAGGAAGGCGCCGGCTTCATGCTGGCGGCGTGGGACTGGGATTTCTATGCCGAAAAGGTGCGCAAAGCGGACTACGACCTGAACGAGGAGGAAGTGCGCCCGTACTTCGAGTTGAATCGCGTGCTGAAGGACGGGGTGTTCTTTGCCGCGAACCGTTTGTACGGCATCACGCTGACCGAGCGCACGGACCTCCCGCTCTACGAACCTGACGTCCGGTTGTTCGACGTCCGCGACGCTGATGGCCGACCGCTCGGACTGTTCTACGCCGACTATTTCTCGCGGGCCAACAAGAATGGCGGCGCGTGGGCGAACCAATACGTGGCACAGTCCAGGCTGCTCGACACGAGAGCCGTCGTGGCGAACAACGCCAATTTCACGAAACCGGCACCGGGCCAGCCCGTTCTGCTGACCACGGACAACGTGGTTACGCTGTTCCACGAATTTGGTCACGCCCTGCACGCGCTGTTCTCGACGGCGATCTACCCGCGCAGCAACGCCATCGTTCGCGATTTCGTCGAGTTCCCGTCACAGTTCAACGAGCACTGGGCGCTCGACCCGGTCGTGCTGGCGAGCTACGCCAAGCATCATCGGACCGGCGCGCCGATGCCACCGGCGCTGGTGGAGAAAATCAAGAAGACTGGCACGTTCAACCAGGGCTATTTGACGACAGAGGCACAGGCCGCGGCACTCCTCGACATGGCCTGGCACAGCCTTCACCCGGATGCACCGCTGCAGGACGCCGGCACCTTCGAGGCCGCGGCGCTGAAGAAATACGGCGTCGACCTGCCCCAGGTGCCGCCGCGTTATCGCAGCACGTACTTCACGCACATCTGGAGCAACGGCTACTCCGCCCGGTACTACGCGTACCTCTGGACCAAGATCCTCGACGTCGACACCTACGACTGGTTCATCGAGCACGGCGGAATGACGCGACAGAACGGCGACCGCTTTCGGCAGCTCGTCCTCTCGCGAGGCGGCCAGCAGGATTTTGCCGAGACGTACCGCGCCTTCCGCGGGCGCGATCCGATCGTCGAGCCGCTGCTGAAAGAGCGCGGTCTCGATCGCAAATAGCGATTCAACAGAAGCCGCTGATCCCTACTTGTTTCCTTGCGCCGGCGTCAGCAGGCGCTCGACGTCCTCGATGGACTTCGGCACCTTCGCGGACAGATTCTTCAGCCCGCTCTCGGTCAGCAGGAAGGAGTCCTCGATGCGCACGCCGATGTCCTTGTACTTCGCGACGGCCGGCGCCACCGCAGCCTTGAAGGTACGGTTCTCCGGCGTGTCTGGCAGGTTGTCGAGCGCCTGCGGCCGCACGTAGATGCCTGGCTCCACGACGAAGGCCATGCCCGGCTCCAGCTTGCGTTCGTAGTCGCCTTCGTCGTGCACGTCGATGCCGATCCAGTGCATCACGCCGTGCGTGTACCAGATGCGGTACTGATCGCTCGACTGGTCGGTGATGAGCCCGAGCTCGAAGAGCCCCGCCTTGGCCACGTCGGCCGTGGCCTTCGTGACGTCGGCCTGAGTGTTGCCGGCCCGAGCGGCCTTGATACCGGCCTCCTGCGCGGCGAGGATGACGCGGTAGATGTCCTTTTGCGCCTGCGTGAACTTGCCGTTCACGGGATAGGTGCGGGTGATGTCCACCGTGTAGCCCTGGAAGTTGGCGGCGGCGTCCACGAGCAGCAGTTCCCCGTCCTGCATCTGCCGGCGCGACGCCTCGTAGTGCAGGACCGTGGCGTTCGGCCCCGAGCCCACAATGGAGGGGTAGCCCCAGCCGGAGGCGCCGCGCGCGAGGAAGGCATGCTCGATGGCCGCCTCCACCTCGTACTCGAACCGTCCCGGCTTCGCCGTCCGCATGCCCGCCAGGTGCGCCTCGCTCGAGATGTCGGCGCTCTGCTGCAGCACGTTCTGCTCGTACGCCGATTTCACCTGGCGCAGGTTTGCCAGCACATCGAACGTGTCGCTGATGGACGTGGTGAGGTAGCGTTCGCGCGCCCGGTTCGCGAATTCGTAGGGGCCGGTCAGCGGCTGGGACGGGCGCGGCGGCGCACCGAGCGGCAACGCCAGGTTGGCCCGGCCGGACGACAGGGCGGTGAAGAACGTCTGGAATTCCTTCGTCTCGGCCAGCTTCGGATCGTCGAAGGCTCTTCGCCCGAACATGGACTCGAGAAACGACTCGAACTGGCTGGTGTAGTACACCGTGGCGATGCCGCTGGCCGCTGCCGCCTCTTCCTTCGTGAGAATGTGACCCTCCCAGTGCTCGCGGCGTGGATTGGGTTCCAACACGAAGAGGATCTCACGCTGCGTCTTGTTGCCCGGCATCAGCACGAGGATGGTGTCGGGCTGTTCGAGGCCTGTCAGATACAGCATGTTGCTGTCCTGGCGGTACTCGTAGTCCACGTCCGTGGAGTAGACGCGTCCAGGCGCGCTCCAGACGACGGCCAGCGTCTGCGGCGTCAACCGTTCCATCATCCGCGTGCGGCGCGCCTTCAGATCGTCCTGCAGCGGACCGGCCACGAGCGCCTGGGCGCCGCACGCCAGGACTGAGAGAGCCAGAAACAGGGTACGAACGGCCATCGTGTGGGACCTCCGGGTTCGATTCTACGTCCCATGAACCTCGGATCGGGCGCCAGGAGAGGGTGTGAATTGTGTTCGTTCTCGGTAAAGTCGTCTCATGAGCGATTCGGGTTCTTCGTCCCTGCGAACGGAGCCAGGCCGCATTCCGCGCCGCACGAAGGCCGTCGATCAGAGCGGCTGGGACCGGTGGCTGCCGGGATTGCGCACGCTGCGCGAGTACCAGGTGGCGTGGTTGCGGCACGACGTCGTGGCTGGTCTGGTGCTGACCACGATGCTGGTGCCCGTCGGGATCGCGTACGCGGAGGCGGCCGGCGTGCCCGGCATCTATGGCCTCTACGCGACCATCGTTCCGCTGCTCGCGTACGCGTTGTTCGGGCCCAGTCGGATACTGGTCCTGGGGCCGGATTCTTCCCTCGCGGCCGTCATCCTCGCCGTCGTCCTGCCGCTGTCCGGCGGCGACCCGCGTCGTGCGGTCGCCATTGCCAGCATGATGGCGGTCGTCTCGGGGACCGTCTGCATCCTGGCGGGTGTGGCGCGTCTCGGCTTTGTCACCGAGCTTCTCTCCAAGCCAATCCGCTACGGATACATGAACGGGATCGCGCTGACGGTCTTGATCGCCCAACTGCCCAAGCTTTTCGGCTTTTCGATCACGAGCGACGGGCCTCTGAGAAACGTGTGGGCGATCGCGACCGCGCTCGTCGAGGGCAAGACCAACTGGGCCACGCTCGTGGTTGGCGCCGGCACCCTCGCGGTGATTCTGCTGCTCAAAGGCCACAAGCGATTACCCGGAATCCTGATCGCCGTCGTCGCCGCGACCGTCGTGGTCGGCGTGCTGAACCTCGCTGAGCGCGCCGGCGTGTCGGTGCTCGGCTCCCTCCCGCAGGGCCTACCCGCGTTCGCCATCCCGTGGATCACCACCGCCGATCTCGTCTCCATCCTGATCGGCGGAACCGCCGTTGCGCTCATCTCGTTCGCCGACACGAGCGTGCTCTCTCGTGTCTACGCGGCTCGGACTCGGACCTACGTCGACCCCAACCAGGAAATGGTGGGACTCGGCGTCGCCAACCTGGCCGCCGGATTCTTTCAGGGTTTTCCCATCAGCAGCAGCTCCTCCCGTACGCCGGTCGCCGAGGCCGCGGGTGCCCGGACCCAGCTCACGGGAGTCGTGGGCGCGCTTGCGGTGGCGCTGCTGCTGCTGCTGGCGCCGGACGTGCTGCGGAATCTACCCACGAGCGCCCTGGCGGCCGTGGTGATCGCCTCGGCGATCGGCCTGATCGAGGTCACCGACCTGCGGCGAATCTATCGCATCCAGCGGTGGGAATGCTGGCTGTCGATCGGCTGCACGGTCGGCGTGGCCGTGCTCGGCGCCATTCCCGGCATCGGCCTCGCGATCGTGATCGCCGTCATCGAATTCCTCTGGGACGGCTGGCGCCCGTACTCCGCCGTGCTGGGACGTACGAAGGGCGTCAAGGGCTACCACGACATCACCCGCTACCCCGATGCGCGCCTGATTCCAGGCCTGGTGCTGTTTCGCTGGGACGCGCCGTTGTTTTTCGCGAACGCGGAGTGGTTCCATGAACGCGTGCTGGACGCGGTAGCGACGTCGCCGACGCCGGTGAGCTGGCTCGTCGTGGCCGCGGAACCGGTGACCAGCGTGGACGTCACCTCCGCCGACATGCTGGCCGAGCTGGACGAAACGTTGCACGCGGCCGGCATCAAGCTGTGCGTCGCCGAGATGAAGGATCCAGTCAAGGACAAGCTGAAGCGATTCGGGCTCTTCGCGCGCCTCGGGGAAGCCGCGTTCTTTCCGACGATCGGCGCCGCCGTCGGCCGCTATCTCGAGACCCATCCGGTGGATTGGATGGACTGGGAGGACGCGGGCACGCGATGACTTCGATCGGGGCAGTGTCCGATGCGCCTTAGAAACGGAAGCTCACCCCGCCGCCAAGCCGCACGACGTCGCGGTCGTTCGAGAGGCGGAAGTATCGCACGTCGAGATCCGCCCAGAACGGGCCAGCCACGCGCACGCTTGCGCCAGTGCCCGCGTTGAACGCAAAGCCGGTGTGCGAAACCGACTCGTCGATCGTCGGCGTGAAGGCCGTCGCGCCGAGCCTGAACGCCTGGTCGGTGTTGTTGATGCCGAGCCCGCCGGCGACGTAAGGGCGGAAGCGCTCGGTCTGCGCCGGCAGTTCATAGCGAATGCCCAGGGTGCCAACCATCGTGGAGCCGTCGGTCGACGCTCGCAGCTGGCCGATGTCGATGGGCCAGTTGGGGATGATCGGCAAGATGGGGCGCCCGATGCCACCCGGAAGTCCCGGAAGTCCCACGCCGACGGTCCCTGCTCGGCGCCGGACCATGTCGGCGAGCCCGCTCGCGTTCGCGGCGCGGCCGTCGAATTCGAACGTCCTGTCACGGAAGCCGCCAGCCGCCTCGTCGATCCAGGTGAAATCGCCTTCGAACCAGAAGTGCTTCGAGAAGCGGTAACCGAATGTGCCTCCGAGCACAAGTTCCGAATCGCCCCCCATGGCTGCCACTGCAGGCGCGAACGAGACACGGAATCGTTGGTCCTGAGCCTGGGCCAGAACGGGAGCGAAGAGGGTGTAGATGGTCAGCGCCATCAGGGCCGCCGGAATCCTGATTATCGACATCACGTCTCCTGAATGTGCAGCGGAGAGGACACCGCGCACCATCGCCACGGCTTTTCTGTCCGTCGCAGGAGACGGATCGAGCGGGCTGCACACTCCTGAAGCAAGCGGCATACCGCCGTGGGCCGGCCGACGGGGAAGATTCCGTTTCGCGCCGCCCACTGGCCTTGGAGCGACGACACTACAATTGCCTGTGCGCCGCCATTCGGCTTGGTTCTCGCTGTTGCTCGCGCTCGTCGCGCTCGCGGCAGCGAACGAGGCCGCCGCGCAAGATCAAGGACTCGACCTCTTGCTCTTCCGCGCCGCCCGGGAAGAGAGCGCCCCACCGATCGACCTGGAGGCGCACTCGGTTCAACTCTACAGACTCCCGCTCTCCCTCCGCCTGCGCAGAGAGGACGAAGACGGATGGGGACTGCGTATTACCTTCCCCGTGTCGCTCTCGTCTCTTCGCATAGAAGCCGTCTCTGACGTTCGTCCCTTTGTGAAGAAGCTGGGCGTGGCCGCTGTCGTTCCTGGCGTCGAGTTCGAACTTCCGGTGGGCCACGGCCTGCGTCTGCGGCCGTTCGCCGAAGTGGGCTTCGGCAAGGACTTCGAGCAAGGGCGAACCAAGGTGCTCTACGGTGGGGGCACCCGTGCCCGGTTCGACCGCTCCGCCGGACGCCTGCTGCTGACGCTCGGTGGATCGGCCATGAACCGCAAGGCGCTGACGAGCCGCGAGGGGTTGGGCGCGCACTCCACCTTTGAGGGGGCCATCAACGCCCAACTCCCATTGGGCTTCTCGATCGGGCCCCGTGAGGCGAGGGGCGGCGTGTACGTCATCGCACGCGGCTTCAACGGACTCGAACTGAAACGCGAGGGACAGGAGTCGATCGTGCTGAGTCATCAGTTCGAGGTGGGCGGCAGCTTCTCCACGGCGCCCGACTTGAAAATCTGGAAGGTGAGGCTGCCATGGCTCGCGGTCGGCTACCAGATGAGCGAGGTCGTTTCGGGCGTGCGGGTCTACTTCGCGTTCCCTTTCTGACCGCCTGCCGCACACCGATCAGGAGACGCGGTCGCGGAGGCGACCGGCTGGAACCCCACAGCGATCACTCCGGTCGTTCGACACGGTACAACTCACGGCCGGAATCGGCCGCAAGAAGCGCCAGCGGCAGCGTCCGCTGCAGGTAGTCGACCGATGCTGAAGACGCCGTTGCGCGGTCGATGACGAGATAGCGGCACGGCAAGGACGCGCTCGATTCACCAGGTGCCGGCAGTCGTGACTCGCGATTCGGGATCGCGGGCGCCGCCGAGCCAGACGAAAAGCGCAGCAGCGTATCCAGGATGGGGATGTCGGCATAGGCGGCAGCGGCGTCAGGCGGCTTACGCCCGATCGACCCGCCGACAAGCGGATGCGCATGCAGGGTGGCGTAATAGAGGATGTCGCGTGCGCCGGACCCCGTATCACCCATGCCGTCTCCGAATCCGAAGGGCACCTCGCACACGGCTTCCCCGTCGGCGAGACGAGCGAGCGTCCCGTACACCGGGGGTTGAGTGAGTCGCGTCAGCGGCATCGGAGCGGGCAGGAAGTCCAGCAGCACCAGCCCCAACAGGGCCCACTGGACGACGGCTCGACGCCAGACTCCTTCCAGTCGTTCGACGCGAATGGCGACCAGCACCGCGACCGCCAGATAGACCAGGACCATCGCCCGGCCCGGCACACGCGCGTTGTTGATCAGGGGAACGAAGCGGGCGAGGATTTGCGGCAGCGGCAGGCCGACGTCGAATCCCGCGACGACGAGGCGCGGGCCGAGCGCCCAGACGAAGGCGATGAAGAGCACGGCGTACCAGGGGCGCGCATCGGCGGCACGCACTGATCGGCCTCGATGAGGCCACAGCAGCAAGAACAGCGGTACGACACCAACCCAGGCCACGCCTTCGACGTGATCGAACCACGGCTGGTCGAAGACCGCCGCCGTACGCAGGAGCGGATGAAACGAATTGCCGAGGAATAGCGCGGCTGCGTTTATCCCGGGCATGGCATTCCGCCACACGTACGTCTGCGTCACGTAGCGCCCGGCAGCGGCGAGGGCCGCAGCCTGGTAAAGGAGCGGCAATGCGCAGGCGGCGAAGGTCAGCGCCGACCAGGCCACTGTGCGGGCGGCAACCAACGAGGGTTCGCGTGCCGGGACCCGTAGACGAAGCGGGACTCGCCACCTGGTGAGCAGGACACCACCGAGAAGGACCCAGCCGGCTGTCAGTGGGTTTTGCACCGAACGTATCGACACCGGGCGTCCCAAGAACGTCCCAGCGCTTCCATCGGTCGCGCTGATCCACACGATCAGCGCTGCGTCGAGCAGGAGTAGCGTCGCGCCGGCCCAGCGAATCGTCCGCGTCCGGCTGGTTTGGAGACGAGCCTCCATCGTGAAATGCGGGAGCGACACGTGAGCGATGACGTAGGCCCCCGCCATCAAGCCCAGATAGACGACGTAGTAGTACGCACTGTAGGCCGCGAGCGCGAGTACCACGCCGCAGGCGATCATCCACCGAGTGCCTTCAGTGGCCAGTGCTCGTCGCAGGCACAGTCCAAACAACGGCAACACCCATGCGCTGAGGAGATCGAAGTGACCCAACAGATGCGCGGACACGTAGGGCGAGGCGCCAAAGATGACCGCGCCGAGCGTCGCCGCGCGTCGATGGCGCGCGATGTCGTAGGTCAGCCAGTACGCGCACGCAAAGTTGGCAAAGACAGACAGCAGGATGACCAGATTCAGTGCGGCGACGAGCTCGACACGTGCCAGCACCGTCGCGGCAAGAAACCCTTGGAGAGCTGTGTGTGGGTGATTGACGAGGTCGACGCCGAACGGTGCGAACAAATAGGGGGAATGGAAGAACGACAAATCCGACGAGGTCAGGACGAGCCGCGCCCACCAGAAATTCCAGAGGAAGAGGTAGTTGTCTCCCGGGGCGCCGGGCACGTGCGTGTCCATGTGCATTACGAGCGGGAAGGTCCAGAGCACCGAAAGCGCGACAAACAGAAGCAGCGGACCGGCGTGGTAATGGCGCATCACTCGCGTTCAGTGCGAAGGTGGATTCCTGACAGACCGGTTACGACGGATGAGGTAGTATGCCGGTCCCTATGCGGGACCAGCAGCCTGCATTGTCATTCGGTTCCGGCGGCGTCGCGGGGGAGCACCAGACCCTCGTTCACGTCATCAAGCTGGGCCCCGGCGATGATGGCGACCGGTTTCGACTCGTCTACGAGGTGGTGATCCCGTATTGCCGCGCGGGTACTGGCTATCGCTTTGTCGTCACGAACGAGCTGAGCGAACGCGAGACGCGGATCATGTTGGCGACGATCGGCGCCACGGACATCGACCTTGGTCAGTTACTGCGCGAGGCGTGAACCGGAGCAGATCAGGGTCACGGGCGCTGCGGTGCGGTCGACGTCCCCCGGCGATCGGCCTTGAGCGCCTTGGCGCCGGCCCACCGTTCGCTGCGCTCCGGCGGCATCGCCGCGAGCAGCTGCTGAATCGCCTGTGAGCTCGGCCCGAGCCGGAACTGGTAGACATAACGCTCGAGCGAGGCCGGCTGCGCGTCCACAGGGATTTTCGCGCCGTGGGCGCCCGTCGAGTTGAGGAATGCGAACAGCGTGTTGGCGCGGAAGGGAACCGTCTTCACCAGCTCGCAGCGCGACTCCTCGACGTAGTACGGCTTATCGCTCGGCGCTTCTTCGTCGCCGCGGACGCGATACAGGCTGGTGCCGTGCTCCTCGGCGTCACCCTCGCGCGCCAGGTAGACCAGGCCGGTGACGAAGCCCCACTTCGGATCGCGGTGCGGCGGGATGACGTATCCGGGCCGGCGCAACATGATGCGGCCGTCGGAGGTGTGCAGCTCGAGGTGTTGCTCCGCCGCCGCGTCGCCGGCGATGTCGCGGACGAACGCGTCGATCACCGACGCAAACGTCGCGGTCAGCGCCTCGCGCAGGATGCGGTCGACGATCTCCTCGGCGACGAACGTCCACACGCGCCGCGAGTAGGTCGGTGCGAACGAGAACGGCACCATCAGCCGCTGCCGCGACACCTCCTTCTCGCTGAAGAACACCGCCGGCGGCAGCGCCCGGACGATGACGCGATAGACGTCGGCCGGGAGCCAGCGCTCGACGACGATGTGCGGGAACGGGTCCTCGACGAGCGTCGCCGCTGCCACCGCGGCACGGACGTGCGGTTCGATCCGCGCTGGATCGAGGATCTGCGGCAGCCGCGCGACTTCGTTCTGCAGCTCCCAGTCGAGGCGCGCGATCGTCTCGAGCTTCTCAGTGCGCAGCCGCAGCGCTTCGACGGTCGCCTCGAGCGCACGCGTCTTGCCGGTGACCTCGTCAACGCGCGCGAGCGTACGGAAGAACGTCCGTGGACGCAGCAGGTCGGCGGCGGCGGCGAGTTGTTGGACGATCCTAGCGGCCATTGACGAATCTGTCGGGCCTCCGGAAGGGGCGCAGTATAGCAGAGGCAGGAGGGCGCGAAGTTGCCCTGCCGTCCGGCCGTCCCGTCAGCGGTGAGCCTTGGCCGACGGGTCCGTGCGCAACCAGTCCGCTGTCACCGGTCCGATCCGGTCGAGGCCGCGCTTCCATGCGAAGCGGCGCGTGTCCCAGTCGTACACGTTCTTGTCCCCCTCGAGCCCCACCATCGTGACGTCGGGACGATCGGCCACGCAGGTGCCGATCAGGCTCCTGATGCGTTCACGCTCAACGGTGCCGCCGGCGGCGGCCGCAGCGAAAAGCCGCGCGCCGGGCTCGTCGACGTCGCAATCAGGCAGTTCCACCGACCCCCGGTCGGTCACGCCGACCACGCGGTAGCGCAGATTGCCGGCGGCCTCATAGGCCGCTGGGCTCGCGTAGGTCGTGGAGTACATGTCGTAGGCCGACATGAACGGCCTCGCTTCGAGGCGCACCCACGACGCGTAGCACTGCTGGAGGACGAGGGCGGCCACGAAAGCGCCCTGGAGAACGGTCAACGAGCCTCCCGACGGTGTGGTGTCACGATCGCTGCGAATCCACTGCCAGGGAAGAAACCCCAGCAGGAGAATCCACCAGCCAGGCCAGAAGATCCCCTGGAACAACAGGAAGCCCGCGAGCAGCGCCAGCGAGCAGAGCCCGCACGCGACGCGATACGAGACCGACTTCGTGAACGCTGCCGTCACGATCCCGGCTTCCAACAACACCGCGGCCAGCGAGAGTGCCACGGCAACGGCGTGCTTCGACGTCAGCGCCGGTCCCCACGGCACGAGCGCCTGGTGCAGGTCGGTGACGAAGTGATACTTCACGGTCCCGTTCAGGATCCATGCCCCCCCCTCGCGGAGCTTCGACACGGCAGCCGCGAAGTACGCCACGCCGAGCACCACGGTGAGCATCCACGGCGCGAAACCGTAGCGGCGTGACGGTGCGCCTGGCGATCGGCCCCGCACCCGGCGGCGCAGCCAGGCGTCGACGCTCCACGCATCTCCCCACCGTGCCGGAAGCAGGCAGATCATCGCGATCGTGATCGCCGACACGACGTGGTGCGATCGGGCGAGCGCGCGCACCGAGGCCCACGTGAGGAAGGCAAGGACGAAACCGAGGTAGCTGACGCTGGTCGCGACGCCGGCGATGAACAGGCTGCCGAACGCCAGGAGCCACGAACCGAGCGACTGCACCGCGGCGGGCTCGCGCGCCAGCCACCTGACGAACGTGCCGTAGATGCCCTGCGCGCCGCCGACGTCGTAGCCGTTGATGTGCGAGGGCTCCATCGGCTCCAGCATCACGCAGGCGAGCACGACGCTGCCGAACGCGATGCGAAACAGGCCGGCGGCGTCCGCCGAGATGATCGGCACGCCTCGTTGCGCGGCGTCGGCCGCGATGCGCACGGTGGCGCGGGTTGGCCGATGGGCCCAGAGCCAGTTCGTTGCGGCGGAGAGCGCATTCGCGCACCGGTTGATCGCCGCGCGCGTGCTCGCGCGCCAGCCCTGCACGAGATGAAGGGCGGTTGCGGACGTGAGATCTTTCCACCGGGCCGCTGCGAGGAGCAGGAGCGCAGCCGCAGAGACGGCGAAGAGATAGCCGGCCAGCTTCGCGGCGCGGGACGCCACCGGTGGAGCCGCGAGCCATCCGCGCCTGCGGGCGGTGAGTGGGCCGCGCGCGGAAAGCGCCGATGTGTCCCGCTCGATGCCATCGGTCGCGCTCACGGCGGGATGGCCGACGAGCGCGCGCAGCGTCTGAGGACGCGTATCCCTCGGAACGTACGACCATCGTCCGTCCGAGAGCTTCGAGGCTTCCGAGAGGCTCAACTGCCGTTCGATCGACACGCGCGCGCCATCGTCGATGCCGCGCCACGTGACGTAGATCATCCGGTCGGTCACGCCAAACACGACGGGAATGCCGGCGAGGATGGCGGCTGAGAGAAGCGAGCAGCCGACACCCCACCAGGCGAGACGCCGTGCCGCCACGCTCTTCACCCGTGACCGATGCGTTCGCGAGAGCATGTGCGGCTTCGATGATACGATGCGTTCCACCCCTTCATCGCTGATGAAAAACCGAGGCAGGCGCCGCGTGTGATCGTCTATGGCGGTTAGCTTCGTCTCGTACGCCGCGCGCTCGCTCGCGAAGGCCCTCATCTACCGGCTGCCCAACGAATGTGAATGCTGTCCCGCGTGCGACTCGCCGCGCTTGTTCGACCTCGACATGATCCGCTTTCGGCGGAGCCACAACGTCGGATTCGTGACCGGTTGCCGGGGCTGCGGTCTCGTGTTCAGCAATCCCTTGCCGTCCGACGCAGATCTGTCGCAGTTCTACAGCCCGTCGGGCGAGTGGGGCCAGACCCACACGCGCGCGGCCGCGAGCCCCGCGCCAGTGCGAAAGCGCCGCGGACGTGGAAAGTGGATTCGGCAGTTCGACGCGATTCGCGACGATCTGTGCGTGGAGGCGCCGCCGCCGGGTGCGCGGGTGTTCGACTACGGCTGCGGCGCGGGACAGGATCTCGACGTCCTGCAGGATTGCGGCTGGGACACGTGGGGGCTCGAAACCGCCGTCGACGACGCGTTCACGCGGCATCGGCGGCTGCATGCCGTGCCAGATGAGCCGACGTTCGATCTGGTGATCGTCAACCATGTACTCGAGCACCTGCCGAACCCACTCGGACTGCTGCGCCGGCTGGCCGGCGCATGCCGCGTCGGCGGATATCTGCTCGTCGGGGTGCCGCGCTTCGACACGCTTCCGCTCCATCGCGACTATCCCTACGTCATCAACGGCCGGGCGCACGTGACCGCGTACACGCCGTCATGCCTGGTGGGACTGCTCGCGCGCGCCGGCTTCCGCTCTGTCGATTCGACGTCGAGTTGGGCCGCAGACGCAACGGCGCTTCGCCTCCGCATGCTCGCAAAGCGTGCGGATGGCGTTCTCCCTCTTCCCGCCTCACCGGCTCGCATGGCGAGCCAGGCCGTTCGAACGTACTATGAGGGCGTCGATGAGCGCCCCCTGCTTACGCGGCTCGGCCTCTTTCGCCTGGCCGCACGCCGCGGTCTCATGCCGTAATCACCGCGCCAACCTGCGGTTTCGAGACAGTCCTATGGTCAATCCTGCCGAACACGATTACGCCGACTGGCTGGCGCGTTACCGTCGCGCGTGGATCGAACGAGACGCGGACGCCGCAAGCCGGTTGTTCACCGATGACGCGATCTATCGCGAACAGCCGTTTCAACCGCCGTTCGTCGGTCGCGCGGCGATCCGGGACTACTGGAGCACGGTCACCGCGTCGCAGACCGGCGTCGATCTTCAGTACGGCCGGTCGATTGTGGACGGCCGCCGTCTGGCCGTGGAATGGTGGGCGAACCTGCAAACCCACGACGGCCCGCTCACGCTGGCGGGTGAGTTTCTCCTGCGGTTTGCCGACACCGGGGAGTGTCGAGAGCTGCGCGAATACTGGGTGCTGATACAGGGGCGCGTCGAGCCGCCGCCCGGGTGGGGTCAGTGAGGTGAGAGACGGCCCGGACTGCCGGAATGACGTCTGACGCCGGTATGGACGTGCGGCCCGGCGCGGCGCGAGCAGCGATCCTCGCCTACGTGCTCCTGTTCCTGGTCCCCATCGATGCGAACGCTCAATTCGGTGTCCCGTTCGCGCGCTACCGTACGTTCGAGACGGAACACTTCATCCTGACGTTCGAGGCCGGACTCGAGGACTATGCGCGGCGTGCCGCGGCGCGGGCCGAGGCGGCGCATCCGCGGCTGGCGCGTGCCTACGGATCGACCCCGCGCGGCAAGGTCCGGCTGGTCATCGTGGATCAAGGGGATCTGTTCAACGGATCGGCGACCCCGGCGCCCACGAACAGAATCGTGGCGTTCGCGCACACGCCGGTCGAGGGCGATCTGTTCTACACCGACGACCCGATCGACCTGCTCGTCACCCACGAGCTCGCCCACGTCTTCCATCTCGACGAGGCGCGCCGCGGGTGGCGCGTGCTGCGCGGCGCGTTCGGCCGCAGCGATTGGACCTTCCCGCACGTTTTCGACGGCAGCTACCTGATCGAAGGGCTGGCGACGTTTTATGAATCGAGGCTCACGAACGGCGGCCGCGTTCGCGGCGCGCGATTTCCCGAAACCCTGCGCGCGTGGCTGCTCGAAACGAAGGGGCCGCAGCTCGACGAAGCCGAGTCGGATCCAGGCGCCTGGCCACTCGATCGTCACTACGTGCTCGGTAGCCTCTTTCTCGAACACGTAGCTGACCGCTACGGGGAGAACGCCATGCCGGCCTGGATGGCGCGCCGCGCGGGCAGCTTCGGGTCGATCGTGTCACGCGGGGTCGGCGTCGGTGACCTCTTTGGCGGCAGGAGTCTCTCGCAGGAGTGGAACGACTGGATCGCGGGCCAACGCCGCGAGGCGCTGCGGCTGCGCGACCAGCTTCAGGCGAGTCCCCCGGGCCTGGCGGCGACCGGGCGCCTGTGTGGCGTGGCGCATCTGACGTCGTTTCCGCGTGCGTCACCGGACGGATCGGCCCTGGCGTTCCTCTCGACCGACGAGGGCCGCCAGCCGCTGGGTCTGTATGTGGCCGATCTCGAGTCCTGCCGGCCCCGGCGCATCGCCCGCGTCGATGGCGCGCACGCCTTCGCGTGGACGCCCGATGGCCGCTCGATTGTGTTGTCGCAATTCACGCTGGTGGACAATGCACGCCGGTTCGGCGATCTGTTCCGCGTCGAGATCGCATCGGGCGCCGTCAGTCGGCTCACGCGATCGGCGCGCCTCGCGTCACCAGATCTGCACCCGTCCGGCCGCACGCTCGTGGCCGTGCAGTACGAGAGCGAGAGAAGCCGGCTGGTGAGGGTCGATGCCCAGTCCGGGGCACTTTCACCGTTGACCGAGTTCTCCAGCGAGACGGCGTGGGGCCCGGCGCGTTGGTCGCCTGATGGCACGCGGCTCGCCGCGCTGCGCTTCACGCGCGGCGCGTCGTTCGATCTGGTGCTGCTCTCCGCCGACGGGCGCGTGCTGCAGGCACTCACCGACGACCGCGCCCTCGAAGGCGTGCCCGAGTGGGATGCGAGCGCCCCGCCGGGAATCGGTCGATTACTCTTCACGTCCGATCGCACGGGGCTTCGTGAACTGTACGGCCTCGAGCTCGGAGACGATGGCCCCCCACGTCTCTATCTGATCGCTCGAGTGCCGACAGGGCTGCACGAGGTGACGATCGTGCCAACGCAGCAGGCGGCGAAGGATACGCGCGTGCCTGGCATTGCCTCGAATCGGACGACCATCGTGGCGACCGTCACGCATGCGGACGGACGTCATCTCGAACACCTCGAGATCGACCGCGCCGCCTGGGTGGCTGCACCCGCTCCCGTCGGCGAATACGTGCAGCGGCCTGATAGCCCTGCCGCGCCATCTGTGTCACTCGACCCGACTGCGGCAACGCCGTACTCCCCTGCGCGCGACTTGCTGCCCTCAGGGTGGTCGCCGGTGCTGGAGACCATGGAGGAGGTGGGCGGATTCATCGGCGTCGAGACCTACGGGATGGACGTGATCGGCCGGCACGCGTGGCAGGGAAGCGCGGCCTATGGGTCTGATGGCCGCGTGATCGGCTCGGCGAGCTACGTCTATCGCCGCTTTGCTCGTGCGCATCTGTTCGGCCAGCTCGCTTCGACCTGGCGGCTTGAACAGCGATTGGAAACCGAGGATGGCGAGCTCCTGCGTCTGGAGCGCAAGCGATCGGTGATCGCCGGAGTGGTCTTGCCATGGGAGACGTTGCGACGACAGACGCTCTTCAGCGCCAACCTGGAGATCGAAGACCGGCATCGCGAACACAGCGGCGACGCCAACGCCGTGTCCGGCGCCGATCCCATCGAGCAGGAGCCGGCCCTCATCGGTGGAGGGCTGGGTGTGAGCTTCGGCAACACACAGGCGGGGCTGCGGTCGATCTCGGTTCAGGATGGTGTGCGGATGTCTGCGTCGATCGATTACCTGAAAGCCACTGCCGACGATCGCTGGCGTTCGGGCTGGGACGTCGCATCGTCGGTCTATCGCTCGTTTCCATCATGGACGACCGCGGGTCGACCGGTGCTCGCGGGCACCGTGCGAGTTGCCGAACAACGGGGACCGGCCGCCGGCCGTCTGACCGCCGGAGGCGTTGGCACGACCGCCATCCTCGAAGGGGGAGACACCGACTTCGAGGTGCGGGGCTACCCGCCGGGATTCGTCGCGGCCGGAGCGCTGTGGAGCGCTCGCAGCGAATTGCGCCTGCCGATCGCGCGGGTCAGCCGGGGTCTCGGGGCATGGCCGCTCTATGTGCGAGGCCTGTCGGGAACCTGGTTCATCGACAGCGTCGGGGCAGCCAGCCGCGTCGATCGGCTCGGAGCTCCTCAGCTTCTTTCAAGCGGCGCCGAGTTGTCGAGCGACGTCGCTCTGTTCTCGGTCGTCTCGCTCCGCATCCGCACGGGTGTCGGTGTGCCCCTCAAGAGCCTGGGGCCGGTCACCAGCGGTGAGGCGCGGTTCTATGTGACCGCCGGCACGTCGTTCTAATCGTCAGGCGGCGGCGTGGTATGAGTAGCGCCGTGCGACCCGCCGGTGAACGCTACCTTCGCCTGCGGCGCGGGCTCGTGTTCCTCACGTGTCTGGCGCTTGCCTGGGCTGCGCTCGTGGGCGTGACGGGGGGCTTCGTCCTCTCCCGCGGTTGGCTGCACATCTCCTCTCGTTCGGCGCGCAATCCCGTTCTCCTCGCCGTCCTGGCGCTTGCCGCCACGTGGGCCCTGGGTCCCGGCGGCCGTCGCGGCCGGGCACTGCTGGCGGCATGGCATGGCATGGGCCATCCTGCCGTGGCTGCGCCGGCCGCGGCGGGGCTCGTGGCCGTGACGCTGGTCGCCATCGGTCTCGTGAAAGGTGCGCACGTCGCCGGAGGGGCCGACTCGTACGGATACGTCAGCCAGGCCCACATGTGGGCGACCAGAACCCTCCGGGGCGCACCGGCCGGCGCCGACGTGCTGCCACCCGGCATCTCGTCGGACGCGCTCCTTCCGCTGGGCTACCTGTTTACTCCGGATGGAGCGGCGCTGGTGCCGATGTATGCACCAGGGCTGCCGATGCAGATGGCGCTCTTCGAGTCGCTGGGCGGACCGGACGCCGTGTTCTACGTCATGCCGCTGCTTGCGGGCGTCGCAGTCTGGGCCACGTACGCGCTCGGGACGTGCGCCGGCGGGCGGCGTGTCGGCGTGGCCGCCGCGGTCCTGCTCGCCGCGAGTCCAACGGTGTTGTTCCAGGTGACGCACGCGCCGATGAGCGATCTGCCGGCAGCGGCGTGGTGGACCGTGGCGCTCGCCGCGCTCTTCCGGCCGTCTCGCCCGGCCGCGCTCCTGTGCGGGATGGCGACAGGCGCTGCGATTCTCACGCGCCCGAATCTGGTGCCGCTGGCCGTCATTCCAGGCGCTTCGCTCCTATGGTCCGCCGTGCGATCGTCCGGCGCGGGCGCGCGTGCCTGGCGACGGCTGGCGCTCTTCGCGGCCGGTTCGATTCCGGCCTGCGCCGCCGTGGCCGCCCTGAACGCGTACTGGTACGGCTCTCCACTCGTGTCCGGGTATGGAGACATCGCGGGCACGATGTACCGGTGGGATCACTTCTGGCCCAACGCCCCGCGATACGCCGGCTGGATGCTCCAGACGCAGGGTCCGGCGGTCGCGCTCGCCGCTGTGGCTCCGGCCGTGTTCTTTCGAGCGGATGCGGAAGCTGCGGGCGACATCGCGGGGACACGGCACGTCGTGGCGATCTCCGCGCTCTTCGTCGTGACGGTCTGGCTGAGTTACGCATTCTATCTGCCGTTCGGCGCGTGGTGGACGCTGCGGTTCCTGCTCCCGGCCTTCCCGGCCTTCTTCGTCATCGTGGGCGCGACCCTCTTCCGGGCCGGTGGGTGGCTGCCGGCGCCGTCCCGAGGCCTGGCGATCGGCGCAGTCCTGGCGTTCGCACTCTGGTGGGGCCTCGGGGTTGTGAGGACGCATCGCGCGCTCGATTCCCGCGACGAATGGCGGTTCGCCACCATCGGCCGTTACCTGGGACAGCATGCCCTACGTCAATCGGTCGTGCTCGCGAAGCACCACAGCGGCAGCGCGAGGTATTACGCCGATCGCCTGACGATCCGGTGGGACCATATCCAGCCGTCGCAGCTCGACGCCGCCGTCGACGCCCTGCAACGACGCGGCTATTCGGCCTTCATCCTGCTCGACGACGTGGAGGAAGGTGAATTCCGCACCCGGTTCGCCGGCGCCAGTCGTCTCGCGGCCCTCGACTGGCTGCCCGAGACGACGGTGTCCGGAGCGGCCCTCTATAAGGTGGCGCCTTCACGATGACGTACGTGGCCGCGGGTCTTCAGACCCGCCGCGCGGTGTGACACCATCCAGCCACCCCGACGCGCTGCGGGACTGACAGACTTCAACCATGCTCAACATCGTCGCCATCCTGCTCGTCCTGACCGCCGCGTTGTCGTACCTGAACCATCAGTACCTGCGCTTGCCGATGACGATCGGCGTCATGGTCATCGCGCTCGCGCTTTCGCTCGCCATCATCGGCCTCGACACGCTCGGCTTCGACACGCTGCGCGGCCAGCAACACGAGCTGCTGACGTCGATCGACTTCACGGAAGTGCTGATGCAGGGCATGCTGTCGTTCCTGCTCTTCGCCGGTGCGCTGCACGTCGACATCAGCCAGTTGCGCAGGGTGGCGTGGCACGTGGGGGTGCTCGCGCTCATCGGCACCGCGATTTCGACGCTGATCATCGGCTACGGCAGCTTTTATCTCCTCGCGGCGCTTGGCATCGCGGTCCCGCTGATCTCCTGCCTGCTGTTCGGCGCGCTCATCTCGCCGACCGATCCCATCGCGGTGCTTGGGGTCCTGAAGACGGCCAACGTACCAAAAAGCCTCGAGGCGACCCTCGCCGGCGAATCGCTGGTCAACGACGGCGTCGGCGTGGTCCTGTTCACCCTGCTGCTGGAAGTACTGCGCTCGGGCGTCGCGCCGACGCTCGGCGCAGGGCTCGCCATGTTCGCCCGCGAAGCCTTGGGTGGCGCGGCGTTCGGCGTCGGCGTCGGGTACGTCGTCTACCGGTTGTTGAAAACGATCGACGATCCTCAAGTGGAGGTGTTGATGACTCTGGCCACCGTCGTCGGTGGATACGCACTCGCGCACGCGCTCCACGTGTCGGGACCCTTGGCGATGGTCGCGATCGGACTCTTGATTGGCAACGAGGGCCGCGCGTGGGCCATGTCGGCGCGGACCCGGGAGCGCCTCGACGTGTTCTGGCAAGTGATCGACGAGATTCTCAACGGCGTGCTGTTCGTGCTGATCGGCCTCCAGTTCGCGTTGATTGAGTTCCCGCCCGGATCGGTCGTCGCCGTCCTGCTCGTCGTGATGCTGTGCCTTCTGGCCCGCTACCTGGTGGTGGGCGTGCCGACCTCGGTAGGGCACCACTGGTTCGGTCTGCCCCCCCACTCGGGGCTGTTGCTGACCTGGAGCGGCGTGCGTGGCGGCATCTCGGTCGCGTTGGCGCTGTCGATGCCTCCCGGCGCCGAGCGCGATCTGATCCTGATGCTCACCTACGCCGTCGTCGTCTTCTCGATCCTGGTGCAAGGCCTCACGGTCGCTCGGCTGGCCCGCGTCCTGGGCCTCAGTGTCGAAGGATCTTCCGACGCGCGACATTGACGTCTGCGCCCGTTCGAGCAGGGAAGCCGACCCTCTTCAGCTCACGATCTGAAGTAACTGACTCCGAGTCGGTCCGGGGATCGGCGGGCGCGGAGCGTCCTTGCCAGGACCGGAGAGAGCGGCTCTCCCTCGAGCCAGTGGGCCTGGAGTGGACAGGCGCGAATCGCCTTCGTCCACGGCTCTTCGTGCCGCAGGTTCTTCAGCGGCTGGTCGCCGGTGGCCACGAAGATGGTGACCGACCAGGTGTCACGATCGCCCGGCAGCGTCAGCAGCGATATCGAACCAAGCGGCGTGAGCGCGCCCCCCATCCGCTGCGGCTGCACGCTGCGGAAGTAGCGCGTGTAGTAGGTGAAGCCGCAGTCCTCCTGTTCCTCGTACGGCGGCCGCGCGTCGATCGCCATGAGCCACTGTGGGCTGCGTGACTGCCGGCCCGTGGCATCGACGACGAGGTCGGACCGAAGCTCGTCGCCATTCGACGTGCACACGCCTGCGACGTGCGGAACGCCGTCGATCGCGGACGGACCGATCAGTAAGGTATCGACGCCCACGCCGCGCCGAATCGACAGCCCCCGCGCGTGCTGCGCCGCGTTCGCGAACACCCATTCACCGACAGGGCGACGCGCGGTCCACGTCCAGAGCTTCTCGTCGATCGGTCGGGGCGCACGATCGGTGAAGAACGGCGGAAGAGGATTGACCAGATCGAACCGGGCGGCGCCGGCGCGCTCGAGTGCCTCCTGAATCTCCGGCAGCTCCGCTTCGAGCAGTAGACGCAAGCCGGGCATGAAGTTGTGCGGCTGGCGAAACTGCGCGACGCCCTTGCGATGCCATTGATCCCAGGCCGCATCAGACGACGCCGGAATCGGATCGGCGTCGCGCTCGAGCACGGTCACCGCATGGCCGTCGCGCCCCAGCAGGAGCGCCGCGCCGAGCCCGCAAATGCCGCCGCCGATGACCAGAATGCGCATGACAGGCAACCTTGTTCCGGGGGGCCATGGACATCATTTCCGGTTCAGGTCGATGAGCACGATATCGGAGTTGTCGCGCTCGCGCGCGAAGACGAGACGGGTGCCATCGCGTGATACGTCGAAACTGCTCATCGAAAATCCTGGCTTCAGGTTCGACAGCCGTCGCTCACGCCCAGTGGCGAGGTCCAGCAGATAAAAATCCAGCCCCTTGGCCGAGTCGCCCTGCAAGAACACCACCCCCATGCCATCGGGCATGAAGCGATACCCTTCCCAACTTCGTACCGACAGAGGTGGGAATGGCACGGGTGACCCTGCCGGAGTGACCGCCTTCACTGGCGACCGCGCCGCGACGCTCGCTCCCGCGTAGATCACGATCCTCCCATCCGGGGACCAGAGGGGATTGGACGCAATTCCGTCAGTCAACTGCACGGGTGTTCCGCCGTCGATTGGAACTCTGAAAACGCGGGATCCCTTCTCCGTAATCGCGGCCACCACGATGGACGTGCCGTCTGGCGACCAGGACGGGACGCCGACAACGTTCAGCGGCGCGCCGACAGTGCGAACATCGGTCCCGTCGGCATTCATCACGTAGAGGCTGCCCTGGGCCTGGCTGCGGACCGTAAATGAGATCCGTTGTGCGTCGGCTGATACAGCCGGTGCACTGGTGACGCCCTCCTTGCTACCTCTCCATATCTCGAGGGCGGCGCCGTCGGAAAATTTCCAGAGGCCGTCTCCTCCGCCCTGTGACGCGAGGTAGAGCACGTAGTCCGGCCCATGGCCCGGCGCGCGGGCGCGGACGCTGGGTAGCGACAGTCGTGCGGCGTCCGCTTCCGCTGCCGGGTGATCCGACACAGGAAGGCTCCACAGGTCGCTGGTCGGATTGCCCACGGACGCGACGAGACGGCGTCCATTCGCAGTCGCTGCGATGGACGTGTACTGCTCGACGCCCAGGCCGACGCGATGAGGAATCCGCTGCTCGACGTCCACCGCATACAGCCAGGGCCCGGACCCATCGTCCGCAAGAGAGGCGTACAGCAGAGTGCGATTGTCGAGTGGAGTGGGTGAGACCACCCAGGTCCGATGCTGCGTGATGCGCTCGGGGTCGCCGCCAGCCACTGCGAGACGCCAGATATCCATGTCCTGCGTCGGCGCCTGCCCCTTGACGAAGTAGATGTAGCGCCCATCCGGGGACCAGGTCAGATAGTGGCAATGGTAGCCAGGCTTGTCGACGAAGATGCGTCGAGGATTTCCGGCATCGCGATCGGCGATGTAGATGGGATCGCCGTCGAATTCGTGATAAGCCACCATGCTCCCGTCCGGGGACCACGCCATCTCCACGCCCCGCGCGACGAATCGTCGTGCCGCGCCGCCGATCGTCGGCACCAGCCAGTCGTCGTAGCCGCCCTTGCCGTCGGGGATCGCCAGCCATACCTTGGATGCATCGGCGGAAAACCCGGCGTTGCGCGTGACGACGCTGAGGAAATTCGGAAAGCGGCCGGTGGTCAGGTTCCTGAACTCGCCCGTGCCCACTTGCGTCACCCATGCGTCGAACGGCCCGTCACGGTCCGAGGTGAAGACCACGAACTTGCCGTCAGCTGAAACGCTGGCATCGACCTCGGACCCTTCGAAATTGGTCAGCCTGCTGAACTGCGCACCCTCGAGCGGATTGGTCCAGACCGGATCGCGTCGCGACACGACGACCGCCGCCGCGACGAGAGCAATGACGAGGGCACCCAGGACCCCAGCGAGGGACCATGCGAGAGAAGAGCGCCAGCGGCGGCTGATCGCCGGCGCGCGCGTGGCCGATGTCATCGGTCCAGCCAGCGCCTCCTCGATCTCAGTTCGCGCATCACCGATGTCACGGAGACGCTGCTTCGCATCTTTGTCGAGGCAGCGCATCACAAGCCGCCGCACCGACGCGGGGGTCGCCGCGGGCATGGCCGACCAGTCCGGCGTGTGCTCGAGAATCGCGGCGATCGTGTCTGACGGTGTCTCACCGACGAACGCGAGTCGCCCGGTCAGCATCTCGTGCAACACGCAGCCGAAGGCCCAGATGTCCGTGCGCTTGTCCACCACGCGGCCCCGGGCCTGCTCGGGACTCATGTACGCCACCGTCCCGAGGATGACGCCAGCCTCCGTCGCCCGCACCCCGGCAGCTGGCGAGGTCATCGCACCCACACCCGCGCCACCGGTGGCATCGAGGGCCTTGGCCAGCCCGAAGTCCAGCACCTTCACCGTGCCGTCCTCTCGAACCTTGACGTTTGCCGGCTTCAGGTCGCGATGAATGATCCCGTGCTCGTGCGCCGCTTCGAGCGCCTCGGCGATCTGGGTCGCGATCCGAAGCGCCTGGTCGATGGCCAGCGGTCCGCGCGCGAGCAGATCGGCGAGTGTCGGACCCTCCACCAGCTCCATCACCAGGGCGTGCAGCTCGCCGGCGTCGTCGAACCCGTGGATCTGCGCGATGTGCGGATGGTTGAGCGACGCCAGCATCTGCGCTTCCCGCCGGAATCGCACGAGGTGGTCGGGATCGTTCGCGATGGGTGAGAGCAGTACTTTGATTGCCACCTCACGATTCAGCGTCGTATCGCGGGCGCGATAGACCTCCCCCATGCCGCCCGCGCCGATCCGCGACGTGAGCTGGTAGGGGCCGATGCGCTGGCCTTCAAGCGTTTTCGTGGGATTGGGGTCGGCGAACAGCAGGGCCGGCGTCTCCAGAAAGCCCGCCGCCTGGTCGTGCGACTCCAGCAACATCTCGGCGTCGTGGCGCAGCGCCTCGTCGCCGTCGCAGGCGGCGGCCAGATACGCCGGACGGGCATCCACGGCCAGCGCCCGCGCACCGTCGAACACGTCCTTCAGGCGCGACCACGTCTGGCGAGGGTCGAACACGTGCGTGGATTCTACGTCGCGCCGGTCTCCCTCGAGGCCGTCAATCGCTGGTGCAGCCACGCCTTCGCCATGGCCCAGTCGCGCTCGATTGTGGCCGTCGATACGCCGAGCGCGTCGGCGGCCTCGGGGATGTTGAGCCCGGCGAAGAATCTCAGCTCGACCACGCGGCACTGGCGTGCGTCGAACGACGACAGCACGTCGAGCGCCTGGTCGAGGGCGAGCACGTCGACGCTGGACGCGTCCGGTGCCGACGGTGACGCCTCGGTGAGGCTGATCACCGTGGCGCCGCCGCCGCGCTTGTCGGCCCTCATTCGACGGGCGTGATCGACCAGGATCTGGCGCATCAGCCGCGCTGACATCGCAAAGAAATGCGTCCGGCCGTGAAGCGTCATGCGGTCGACATCCACGAGTCGCAGGAAGACCTCGTGCACGAGAGCCGTCGCCTGAAGGGCGTGTCCGGGCGGTTCCCGCCGGAGATGGCCGCGCGCCACCCGCCGCAGTTCGTCGTATACCAGCGGAACCAGGCGGTCGAGTGCCGCCGCATCCCCCTGGCCCCAGGACAGAAGCAGCCCGGTTACGTCGTGTGCGCCCGGATCCTCAGTCATCAGCCCGTGATGGGAAGGAACTCTGCTTTGCGCTTCTCATCTCAGAGTGGGAGCGATCCTCGACTCCTCCTCAGCAAGCGGTGACAACCTCGACCAAAGGAACTGTATATGAAAACCGTTGGTGTTCAGCGCCGCGTCGCCTCGTGGGTGATCGCGGCAGTCCTCCTCCTCCTGCCGATCTCCCCAGTGCTGGCTGGCGCGCCGAAACATCGAAAGCCCGCCGAAGTCACGTTCACCAAATGGATAACGACGTCTGTCGCACCCCTGCTCCTGGCGGGCGTTGCGGGCGGTGATGTCGCCGGTGAGTTTGCCGGGGAAGTGCTACAGGTACAAGCGAGCACCAACCCCGACCTGACTCCGATTCTGCGGCTCGAGGCGATTTATGAGGTCCACGCCTTCGACCCCCGCTACTCGTTTAGTGCGCTCATCCGGGGCGGGCAAACCGCCGTGGGAGGAGCGGGCCTGCTGGACGGCGTCATCCTCTCCGGTTGGCGGACTGGTTCGCAGGTGCATGTGGAATTCCAGACCCTCAGCAGCTGCGCTGGCAATCCGGCTGGCCCATGTTTCGAAGGCACCATTCGCATTGACGGGGATCCTGACGAGTAACTCAGGCAGCGTTGCTCGAACGGAGAGGATCGGGGACCCGCGCACGGCCGTGTTCCGGCGCGGGTACTTTTCCCGTCAGTCTGTCAACCCCATGCGAGTCCACACGCCGCGATGGTCGGTCAGCGGGACGGTGTCGACGCCGTAGTCGTGCGCCGTCAACCGCTTCAAATAGAGCCAGTCCAATCGGATCGGCAGATGCAGAAACCTGACGGTTCCCGGAGTATCGCCGAACGGAGTATGGAACCCCGCGGCCGCCAGGCGCTTTCCGACCGCCGCTGCTTGCCGCTCCACCCATAGGAGGGGCCACATCGTGCGGACCCAGCGGACGTCCATCGTATTGAAGTCGCCGCCGATGAGTTGAGACGCGACCACGCCGTCGAGCGCGTCGAGCACTGGGGCCAGCTGCGCGAGCCGGTCTTTGCTGTTGATGCGGGTATCGAGATGGACGTTCACGAGTGACACCGGACCGTTCGCCATCGCGACGGTTGCGGCAAGGGCGATCCGGCATCGCGACCTGAAACGCAGGTGGTGGTAGGCCAGAGTCAGTACGCGTACACCGTCGAGAGGATAGCGGCTGACGATCGCAAGCCCCTGGGTCTGGCTGTCACCGACGATGTCGGCCGGCGCGTAGACGGCATGAAACCCCAGACGTTCGCTCAGCGCGGCGACGAAGGCTTCGCCGCCGCCCGAGGGATCTCCGACTTCCTGGAGCAGGAGAACGTCGATCCCTCGACTCTCGGTCCAGGCTGTGAGCGCGTCTCCGATCTGCGCCTTGCCCGCGAGGTTCAGGCTGCCAACCGTGAAAGGACGTGGGGGCGGGTCGGTGCGCGTCCCCGCCTCGTGATGCGTCACCGTGAACGGCGCGCAGCGAGGTGCTTCCGCTCCGGCTGATGCCACCGTCATGCCGAAGAAGCTGCCTGCGAGGACACCACGGAGGATGTTCGTAACGGACACGGGAACCATCGGCTGAACCATCGTACAACACGCGCCGGCGTGCGTGCGTCACGGCATCTTGACGTTGCTCTGGCCCGCGGGCTCGAAGAGCGACAGCAGGTGCGACACGCTGAGCAGGTCCCGCAGCCGCGGGCTGAGGTTGACGACCTCGAGTGAGCACCCGGCTGTCCGCGCCGAGATGAACAGCGTGGCGATGACGCCAAGCCCCAGACTGTCCATGAAGGTCACCTCGGTCAGATCCAGCGTGACCTTGCTGCCCTTGCCCACAAGCGGCTTGACCTCGGTGCGCAGCCGTGTGGCCCGTTCACCGGTCAGTTGGCCGTGGCACCGCACCGTGCAGACGCCGTCGTGGACCGCGATTCCGAACAGCTCGTCGCTCATGGCGGCTACTTCTGCCTCGCCGGAGACGCTACGGAGCCGGCTTGACGCCGTACTCGACCCAGAGGACCAGATCTCTGAAGGCGGTCGCGATTTCCTCTGGCAAGAGCTGATCGCAGTGGCCGTAGCGGCTGACGGTGCGCTGCACGAGGTGGTCGCTTTTCCCAGCCGCGGCAACGACGCTTGCGTACAACGTGCGGTGGAAGTCGGGAACCACCGGATCGAGAGTGAGCGACAGCGTCAGCGTGGGGATCTCCAGGTCACCAGTTGGCTGGTAGTAGTGCTCCAGATAGTTCAGCGCGCTTGGCACGGCGTCGAACCGGCCAATCGCCAGGTTGATCGACGTGAGCAGGCCGGGCGGCAGGGCTCCGGTGTACACAGTGTCGTGATTATCGAAGTACGACCTTCCCCGCAACTGAGGCGATTGATCGGGAGCGGTCGAGGCATGGCCCACCAGTGCGGCCAGGATCGACTGCCCCTGCTCGATCAAGTTCGAACCCGGTACTGGCGTTTGCGCCACCGCGGCGATAGCCGCCGCGCCTCTCGAATCGTGCAGCATCGCCAGGGTGGCCGGCCCCTCGATCTCAGTTGTCGGGTCCACGCCGGCCGGCGGTTCGCCGGCGTTGCCCGGAAGGACGCCCGGATAGAACAGGTCGAAGAGCGCGCGGACGTGGGCCTGATAGTCGGCCTGAGCCCTGGCGCCGCCCGACACCGGGCAGGCCAGAAGCATGCCGTCGAACCAGTCGGGGTGCTCTTCAGCGAGCTTGATCGCGATCAGCCCGCCCATCGATCCGCCGCCGATGTAGATGCGCGACGGGGCGCCGAACTTCGAGGTGAAGATGCCGAGAAGCTGCTGCGTCCGCTGCGCGCCATCCTTCACGGCCCACCCGTTCTCGGAGAAGCTCGAGACGGCGACGGCGTACCCGTACGGCGCGAACAGGCCGACCAGCAGATCGCCGTCGGGCGGCAGGGCGACCGGCGCCAGGGCGGACACGTAGCCGTGCGCATAGAGCAGCAGGTTGCCGTTCCAGGGGGCGTCGTAGGGGTCGTCGGGGTCGTCGGTGGGTACCACGATCCGGTACAACGCACCTGGACCAATACGTCCGTCGACGACCTGGTCCGCATAAGCGACGCCGATCAGTCCAAGCAGGATTACGAGCAGTGCGATGACTCGAACGCCCATCTCCGCCTCCAAACGCCGGTGTCAGACTGACAGGCACCACAGCATAATTCAGCACACGTCGCCCAGGGCGGGGCGGCGCCCGCGTTCAGGAGCCCGGGCTGAGACGGATGATGCGATCGTCGGCCGCCGCCGGGGTGCCGCGGCCGTCACGGTTGTTGGTGCAGATATAGATGTAGCCGTCCGGTCCGACCACGACGTCGCGGAGACGGCCGAAGGTTCCGTCGAGCAGCCGCTCCTGCCGCGTCACCTGCCGTCCCTGGGCATCCACTACCAGGCGCAGGAGGTGCGCACCCCGCAGCGTCGCCGCGAAGAGATTGCCGACGAATTGAGGAAAGCGCGTGCCTTGATAGAACGCGGCCCCGGAAGGCGCGATAGCGGGGTTGAAGAACGTGACAGGCGGCTCCATGTTCGGAAAGGTCTGGGCCCCTTCGATCGTCGGCCACCCGTAGTTGACGCCGGCGCGGATCACGTTGATCTCGTCGTTGCCCGAGTTGCCGTGCTCGGTGGCCCAGATCTCGCCCGTGGCTGGGTGCCAGTCGAATCCCTGCGGGTTGCGGTGGCCCCAGCTGAAGACAGGCGATCCGAACGGGTTGCCCCGCGGCGCCAGCCCGTCCCGGTCGATCCGCAGCAACTTGCCGGCCAGGGAGGCCGGATCCTGCGCGAGCGAGCTGTTCGCCGCGTCGCCGGCGGTGGCGTAGAGGAGACCGTCCGGTCCGAAGCGAAGACGGCCGCCGTCGTGGATGGTCGCCGCCGGGATGTTGTCGAGAAGGACGGCCCGTTCGGCGAGCCGGCCGCCGACCTCGCGGTATCGGACGATGCGGTTGACGGCGCTGTTTCCCGCGACAGCGGTGTAGTGGAGAAACACGAGGCGCGTGGCCGCGAAGTCGGGGGCCAGGGCGAGGCCCAGGAGGCCGGCCTCGCCCTGGCGGAAGACGTCGTCGAGGGTGAGCGCGATCTCGGATGTCGAGGTGGCGAGATTGACAATGCGGATGCGCCCCGGGCGCTCGGCGACGAAGAGGCGCCCGTCGGGCGCAAACGCCAGCGCCCAGGGGACCTCGAGGCTGGACAGGATCGCGTCGGCCTGCACGCGCACGCCGTCCTGAGTCGTGAACGTGACCGCAGAGGTCGCCGGCGGCGACGGCGTCGCGGACGGGCGCTGCGGATCACAGCCCGGCATCGTGTTCTGGGCGAGCAGGGCGAGCCCCAACACCCCGCTTGTCAGCCAGGGAGCCACGGCCGGATCATAGGGCCAACGGCACGTCGGTGAACCTCGACCGCGGCCGGCGTTCCGAGTACCCTCTAGTGAGAACGCATGGCACAAATAGTTGAAATCAGCCTCAGGATTCCCTCCCTCCGCGTCCAGCGCGAGGACAAGACGGAAACCATCTCGAATAGCGACGTTCGGTTCAGCAAACGCCTGGAGCTCGACTCGATCCCGAAGGCGGGTGTCATCCTCACGATGTCGATGAGCGGCGGCGAACCCTTCGAGTGCGAGGTCGTGAGGAGCGACTGGCACGAAGACAAGAACCTCTTCGTCATCACCTGCCGGTACGTGAAGCGGTCGATTTCACCGGCCAGCTACCAGGCCCTCCTGGACTCATCGGACTGGGCCGTCCGGCCTTTGCTGTAAACGCGTCGTGGCGCGCGCGCGGACGACTGGGACGTTGAATCCGGTAGCGGCGCACAAACAACGTGCGCCGCTACCGAGACATCATCAATCGTTGTCGAGATCCGCGAAGCCATACGGTCCGTCCCAGCGGCATTCCGCCGTGCAGTCGACCGCGACGCGTGGAACCCGGCAAGGTGCCGAGGTTCCTCCTGAACTGGAAGCTCGCGCCGTAGCCTTACGCCAAGGCACCGTCAGCGCGACCGCCACCAGCACCGCGTCCTGCGTCCGAGAACGATGCGATCGACGGCGTCGAACGGATGCACCGGACGATTGCAGCCGCCAGGATCGTCGCTGCCCGGTTGGGTTATCCACTTTGCGACGGAATTCGGCTAAGCTGCCGCCCTTGAAATTTGGACGAAGGCGCGGGTCGTCGATCGTCACACAGACGCGAATTCCTGTCAGGAGCACGAGATGAGACGAGGCCTGTTGATACCACTGATTCTGCTGACGCTGATTGGGCTGCCCATGACGGGAGACGCTCAACTCAACGACGACTGGCAGGAACTGAAGGGCATTATCGATATCCACGCGCACGTGGGTCCCGCCACTGACCTGTCGCTGCCGCGCACGTTCGATGCGATCGAGATTACACAACTGGCGGCGCGGCACGGCATGCGCGCCATCAACATGAAGCAGCACTACCTCGAGACCGCGTCCTGGGCCTACCTCGTGTCGCGCGTGGTGCCGGGTATCAAGGTCTTTGGCGGCATCGCGCTGAACCGATCGGTTGGCGGCCTCAACGTCAACGCCGTCGAACAGGTGGCCACCTTCAAGGGCGGATTCGGTCGCGTCGTCTACATGCCGACCTTCGAATCCGAGTACTCCAATCTCAAGACACCGGAACGAGCCGTGCCCGTTTCGAAGGACGGCAAGCTCCTGCCGGCAGTGGGCGAGATCCTGAAAATCGTCGCGAAGTACGACATGGCCCTCTCGACCGGCCACTCGAGCCCGGCGGAATCCCTGATGATCATCAAGGCGGCCAAGGACGCCGGCGTCAAGCGGATCTTCGTGCAGCACCCGGCGATGCCCCTCGTCAACATGTCGGTCGAGATGCAGAAGGAAGCGGTGCAGATGGGCGCCCTGCTCGAGTACGTCCTCGGCGAGGGCATCAACAATCAGAAGGACCTCGAGCACTGGACCGGGCTCATCAAGCAGGTCGGGGCGGAGAACGTCGTCATCGGTACCGACCTTGGCCAGTGGGGCCGGCCGACGCCGACCGACGCCTACAAGGTCATGATCCCGCGCATGCTGAAGGCCGGTTTCACACAGGCCCAGCTCGACGTGATGATGAAGACCAACCCCGCGCGGCTGCTCGGCCTCGAGAAGTGGTAGCGTCCGAGCACAGCCCGAGCGCTGAGTGACGGAAAAACCGAGCCGCGCGAGCCAGTCTTCCAGGCTGGCCGCGCGGCGAATTATGTCGCCAGCCTTGGGGATGAGCGCATGACGATGGCGTCGGCAACCGACAGTTCGAAGTTGGCGCAGGCGCAGCTGCGTCTGATGGACGTGGCGTTTGCGTTCGTGACCTCGCAGGCGTTCGTATCTGCGTGCGACCTCGGCCTGTTCGACGCGCTCACTCTGGCGCCCGCCACGGTGGAGGACATTGCTCCACGCATCAGCATTCGTCCCGTGGCGTGCCGCCGGCTGCTGATGTTGCTGGAGAACCTGGGTTTCGTGGAACGGGACGGCGACCGCTTCCGCAATTCGGAGCTCGGCGAGCTCTGCTCGTCGCGATCGGCCGTCAAGCTCGGCGCGACGTCCCGGATCAATCCGTTTTACGCCATGACGGCGCACCTCACCGACGCGCTTCGGGAGTATTCGCCGCGCTGGCAGCAGACGCTTGGTGTGACCGCCGCCGATGCGTTTGCCGCCTTGTATGCCGATCCAGTGGGTGTGCGCGAGTTTGCCGACTTGATGAACGCCATCAGCGTGCCGCAAGGCCGGCTGATTGCCGAGCGATTCGACTTTGCGCCCTATCGCTGCATCCTGGACGTCGCCGGCGGACCGGGCGGCCAGTCGATCGCGATCGGCGTCAGGCATCCTCATCTTCGCGGGATCATCACCGACCTGGAACCCGTCTGTGCCGTGGCACGGGAGAACATCGCCGCCGGGGGCTTGAACGATCGATTCACCGCGGTTGCCGCCGACCTGATTGCAGGTCCCTATCCCGCTGGCGCCGACGTGATCCTCCTCGGCCACATCCTGCACGACTGGAGCGACGAAGTCTGCGGCACGATTCTGCGTCACTGCGCGGCGGCGTTACCTGCCGGCGGTACGCTCCTGATCAGCGAATCAGTGCTGCACGACGACTTCTCGGGCTCGACGGTCGCGCACGTGAAGGACCTGCTCATGTTGCTGGCCAACGAGTCCGGTGCTCGTGAGCGTTCGGAAAGCGAGTATCGCGAGCTGCTCGACGCCGCTGGCTTCGACGTGACGAGTCTGGCTCGCCTTGACGCACCCAGAGACCTCCTGGTGTCGCGAAAGCGATAGGCCCGTCGTCCTGTACGGCCGGCCACGTACGTCACGCATCACTCTTCATTGCAGGGCCAGCTGGACGAGCCGGGCGTAGTCGCGGCTGAAATGGTGTCCCCGGCCCACCGTCTCGGCGCGGTCACGCGCACGGATCGTATGGCAGACGGAATCGGTCTCGTTGCTCGCGGACACGCATGCCACTTGTCCTGACAGCCGATCGATCTCCGGTACCGTCGGGTAGCGGGTGTCGCTGCGGTCTCGCACCCAGTCGCTGACGTAGAACTCGAACGCCGCTGAAGGCGATGGACTCAGCAGCGTCACCTTGGCCACGCGCGACTTCACGTCGTCCGGGAGGCGATTGACGAGAAAGGGCGCGACATCGGCACCGAACGAATAGCCGATGATACGCACGCGAGTCCGCTGCCACGCCCGCGAGTAGTGCTCGATGATCCGCGCCAGATCCGCCGCCGCCACGTCGGGCGTGCGCGGCGTCCAGTAGTACTCGAGACTGCTCCAGCCCACGACCGGCACCCCCGCGGTGGCGAGGCCGTTCGCCATCGCCTTGTCCAACTCCGCCCAGCCGCCATCACCGCTGATGACCACGGCGAAGTCATCGCGATGTGAGTCGGCCCGTGCCGGCACCTCCACCAGTGCGAGATCGGCAACGGCCGCCGGGCTGGCATGCGGCGCGGCCGGCTTGACGTTGGCCTCGCCGATGGCGCGAAACGCTTCGAGCAACTGCGGCGCCCATCGCGCAGGAACGCCGAAACCGTGTCCGACCTTGGGCAACGGGAACAGCCGCGCCGAGCCGGTCTGCGCCACGAATTCCCGGGCCCCTGCCGGCGGACATTCCTGGTCGATCTCTCCGTGCAGCACCATCCACGGCACGGTCGAGCCTGCAAACGGACGCAGGTCGTAACCGGCCCCCTTCCTTCGCCTGGTCGCCACCAGGCCGCGCGTCTGGCACAGCGGCTTGCGTATCTCCAGGTCGGGACAGAACCCGAGGCTGATCGCTCCGGCGAACGTTTCCACCGGCGCGGCTGCCAGCGTGGCATAGACGAGCGTGGCACCGGACGAGTAGCCCACGAGGATGGGACGCTGGTACGAAGGCAGCTTCTCGCGAACCTGCACGGCGCGCGACAGCTCCTCGAGCGGCCCGGCGGGATAGGCGCAGCTCTCCGACGCCTCCAACGCCTTCATGAACGAGCGGACGTCGATGCCGATGACCAGTGCGCCGGCGTCGCGCAGCCGATGCGCCATGTCCACGACGCCCTGGTTCCACCCGCCGTCTCCAGAGACGAACAGCACCACGCGCTGCGGCAGGGCCGCCCCGTGGTAGACGGTCACGTGGCCGAAGGACGGCACCCGCCAGGTGTCGGTGGTCTCTGCGGCGACGGCCCGAGGGCCGGCTGCCTGGATGACGGTTGCCGCGATCAGGGCGACCAGGATGCGGGATGGCATCGGTTCAGGCGAGCAGAATCGTGGTGCGGACCAGCCCGAAGGCGCGCGTCGGCCGTTCTCGCAGCACGCCCCGGGCGACGAGGATGGCCACGAGATCGGCGCACACCTGCCCGTCGAGGCCCCAGAGTCGCTGCATCTGCCGCTCGGTGAGCAGCAGCCCCGGCATCTCGCGATACTCCGCTTCGATGCGAGTCAACCATTCCACGATTTCAGGGTCGGACATCGCCTGCTCCAGTCGTACGCCCGTGGGACACTAGCTAGTGGCCTGTCCTCACGGCCACGGCAATGGCCACGTGCTCGGCGCCCTCATCCTCGTAGCGAACGGACACGTCCGACCCGACGGCGATGGTCCCATCACGGTGCAGCGTTGGCCGCACCTTGAACGTGATGTCTCCACGGCCCTTGGGACGAGCGACGACGATGGCGTTCGAGTCGACGGACTTGACGACCCCGCGCGTGGTGTGAACAGCGGCCCGGTCGGCGGACTCGGCGGCGCCGCCGGAGGAGGCGAACGCGGGCGGCGCCACGAGCCCCACCAGGACCAGCGCGCATCCGACGTGCCACGGGACCTTCATCTGCGATGCACCTCGGCATCGACGCTCAAGACCACCACCGTGCGATCGTCACTCCAGTTCTCGACTCCAGCCGGCCCGCGGGCGCTCTGCGCCAGCGAGAGAATGGTGCGGCACACGGAGTCGGCGCCGCGCGCTTGCGCGCGCACGATCGAGTCGACGATCGCGGCGTCCCACGAGCGGTCGAGCCCGTCCAGGGCCTCGGACACGCCATCGGTCACGAACACACACATGTCGCCGGCGGCGAGGTCGATCGTCTCCTCCTCGAAGCCGGCGTCCTTGAGCAGTCCCAATGGCGGGCCGCCCTCCGCCAGCGCCCGTTGCGACTCATCGCGGAAGAGAATCCCGCGCGGATGTCCGGCATTGGTATACGTGAGCCGCCGCGTTGCCGTGTCCACGCGAACGATCAGGCCGGTGACGTAGGGCGCGCCGTGCCACTCGTCGTGCAGCGCCGTGGACATGCGAGCGGCGATGACGGCCGGCCGCCCGCTCTGTCTCGCCACGGTGCGGAACGTCGCCCGCAGCAGCGTCAGGGCCATGGCGGCGGGAATGCCTTTGCCGGATACGTCGGCTATGAGCATCAGGCGCACGTCGGGCGCCAGTTGAAGGAAGTCGAAGAAGTCGCCGCCGATGCGCCCGGCAGGCACGAGCATGGCTGCCCATTCCACGCCACCGCCGCGTTCGGGCACGTGCGGCAGCAGACGCCGTTGCATGGATTCGGCCATGGACAGCTGTGCCTGCAGCACCAGTTGCGACCGCTCGCGCTCGGTCAGGGCGAGCCGTGTCGCGCGCAGGTGCAACCACAGATAAATAGCGACGCCGAGCGCGACGGACAGCATCCCGTCGCTGATCCAGTCCAGCTCGAGCTCGGTCGGCCGCAGGAGCCGAATGAGCATGGCCTCGGACACGCCGGCAACGAGGAAGCACGCGACGGCCGTGACGCTGGCCCAGGCGAGCGCCTGCGGTGCCGCGGCGGTGTCGGCCGCACGTTCCGGCAAGGCGACGACGGTGGTGGTCATTTGCCGAAGATCCTGCGGTAGCCGCCGGCCACGAGTGCGGACACGTCGGCCACGATGAGCGGCAGCCGCAGCCCGCCTGGATACGCCAGGTAATGCGGCTCCCACGCGGGGCCGAACTTCTCCTTGTAGGCCCGCAGCCCCTGAAAGTTGTAGATCGACTCGCCATGTTCGTAGAGGAACGCGCCGAGGCGGTTCCACAACGAGGCGACAGGGGAGCGCTCGAACCCCGAGAGCGGGGCCATGCCGAGCATGAACCAGCGATATCCGTGCTCATGGCCCCATTGCATCAGGTGCACGAACAGCGCCTCCATCACGCTGGGAGGCGCGTCCCTGTGGTAGCGCATCAGGTCGACGGACATTTCCTCGTGATTGGCTCCGGGCCAGATGTTGGCGAACGCCAGGATGCGCCCGTCGCGTTCGATGACGGCGACGGGAAAGCGGCTGACGTAGGCCTCGTCGAAGAACCCCAGCGAGAATCCCTTCTCCGCGGCGGCCTTGGCCGCGAGCCAGTTGTCCGACACCTCGCGCAGGCGCGGGATCAGCGCCGGAACGTCCGCGGCCTCCACGACGCGGAACGACGCGCCATCCTTCTCGAGCCGCCGTATGACCTGCCGGTATTTCGCCGCCTGTCCGCCGGCCAGCGTGAACCGTGACAGATCCACCCTGGCCTCTTCGCCGAGCTTCACGAAGCCCAGGCCCACGTCGGCGTACATGTGCAGGCGCGCCTTGCCGATCTCGTAGAACACGGGGACGCCTCCGAAGTCGTCGCAGCGTTCCACGAACCGGCGGATCAGGCCGGCCGCCTGGTCGTCGGGCCCCACCGGATCGCCAAGCGCCACCCAGGTGCGGCCCCGCACCGCATACATCACGAATGCGGTCCGCGCGTCGTTGAAGAGGAGCGACTTGTCCCGCAGGTACGCCAGGAACGGGTAGGTCGCCGGCTGCGCGGCGATGATGCGGGCGGCGTCGGCCAGATCGGCGTCGGTGGGGGGCGGCGCTTCGTGGGGCGCCTGACGCACCAGGCGGAACACGCCGAACACGACCGCGACGATGGCGGCACCGACAGAGGCGCGCAGAAAGCGCGACGCGTCGCTCCGCAGCTCGAACTGCCACCACAACTGGTGTGAGTAGTCGACGTGCTGGAACGCGAAGAGGCCGAGCCACACCGATGCGCTGATGGCGCCCACCACCGCGGCGATCCACGGGGCCGAGAAGCGCGTCTCGAAGAACGCCGCGCGGCGATCGAAGGCGGGGCGCGCTCGCCACAGCACGGCCAGCACCAGCAGCAGGAGGCCCGCTTCCTCGTAGTCGAACCCTTTCAGCAGCGATGCGGCCATGCCGGCGAGCATGGCGCCGGCCGTCAGGTAGTAGGCCGCGTCGAGCCTGCGGGCCAGGCCCTGCGACAGGATGAGGAGCGTCACGCCCAGTACGCTGCCAAGGAAGTGTGACGCTTCGATCACGCCCAGCGGGAGCACCGCTTCCAGGGCCTGGAGTCGCCCCGGCTCGGCGGGCGTGGCGCCCGACAGGAGCAGGACGACGCCCACGAGAAACGTGAACACGGCGAGCACCTTTGGCGTCAGCTGCTCGGTCATGCCGCCGGCGGCAGCCGCCACTCGCCACACATGCGCGCGCCGTTGCCAGGTTTCGTCCACGACCAGCCCCACCAGCGCCACCGACAGCGGGAGCAGGTAGTACACCGCGCGAAACACGATGAGCGCCGGCAGGAGATCGGCCGACGGGAGATACGGCTTCAGCAGCAGGACCATCAACCCTTCGAACACGCCCATGCCGCCCGGCACATGGCTCAGCATGCCGAGGAGAATCGCCACCAGAAAGATGCCGAGGAACGGCAGGAAGGTCGGCGCGCTCGAAGGGAGCAGCACGTACAGCACCGCGCCCGCGAGCGACCAGTCCACTGCCGACAGCAGCAGCTGCGCCCACGCGATCCGGGCCGACGGCAGCGGCAGCTCGAAGGACCACAGGTGAATGGGGGTGCGGCGGATCATGGTGGCCGCGATGTAGCCGAACGGGAGGATCATGACGAGCCAGCCGAGGGGAGCCAACAGCCCGCTGACAGGGATCTCAGCCCCCTCCGGCAGGCGGCTCACCGCGAGGCTCAACCCTCCCAGGGCGAAGAGCCCGAGCCAGAACGTCACCGAGTAGGAGAACACGATCCGCGACAGCTCCTTCGCAGTGACGCCCCAGCGTGTGTAGAAGCGATAGCGCACCGACGCGCCCGAGAACGCGGCGAAGCCGACGTTGTTCGAGACGGCGTAGGCGAGAAAGGAGACGGCGGCGATGCGGAGGCGCGGCAAGGGATTCGCCACATAGATGAACGCCAGGACGTCGTAGCCGGTCAGCGCCGCGTAGTTGATCGCGGTCAGCACGATGGCCAGCGTCAGTCGATCCAGGGGCGTCGCCAGCACTGCCGCGCGTAGCGCGTGCCACGACACGGATCGCAGCTCGACACGGAGCACCTCGAGGGCCGCCATGAACAGCACCAGGCCGATCACGGCCGGGAGCGCGCGGCGGACGGTCTGGGGCAGGGTCATGAACGGCGACCTGCCCGATTCGCCTGCACCCAGGCGATGGCCTCGAGGAGTCGCGCCTCGAACTCGGGCCGGTTGTCGCTGAACCGGTGGTCCGAAGCCTTCACCACCCACAGGCGCTTGGGATCCTTTGCCGCGTCGAGCACGCGCTGCGCCTCGGGCAGCGGGACGAACTCGTCGCTCGTGGATTGGATGACCGCCACCGGCGCCGGGCTCACGCGCTCGATGAGCGCCGCCGCGTTGAACGTCGGCTCGTGCGGCACCCCGTGGGTGAGATAGATGACGCTGTCGCGCCACCGCCAACCGAGCTCGTTGACGTTGGGCAGCCCCAGCCCGATGACGCCGGCAATGACGCCCCGGGTGTCCGGATCGGTCGCGGCGAGCACGGACAGGCCGGCCCCTTCCGAGACGCCGATCAGGATCGGCTTCTGGGCGGTCCCGCGCGACGCGTACTCGGCCAGCACCTTGTAGTCCGCGGGCTCGTCCTCGGGGCGCAGGGTGGCGGCGTCGGACGTGAAGCTCTCGAGGTAGGCCTTCACGTCGAACCCGACGACGAAATAGCCCCTGGCGGCCAGGAGCCCGGCGACCTCAGGTCCGAGGTGCACCCAGCCGCCGTCGCCACTCGATACGATCACCGGCAGGGCGCCGCGCCGGCCGTACAAATGGACCGTCTGCGCGTGTCCGCGCAGCATGACGGTGTCGGATGCTTGCGCGGCTGCGTCCGCCGCGGTCATCGTCACGGCCGCGAGCACGGCGACGACGAGACGCCGCCGGGCCATGACGTGGTGCGTCACTGTCTCCATGTGGCCCCCCACACGTTGATGGGCCCCAGACCAGACGTAGAGCCGCTGGGCGGGACGATCCATTCGAGCGCGTCGGTCAACGCGCGATCGAAGGCCTCCTTGCCGCCTGAGAACCGGTGGTTTTTGGCCTCGACGGCGTAGAAACGCCGTGCCTCGGTGTCGGCGCCGAAGAGCGCCCTGGCGCGTGCCGCGCTCAGATAGTTGTCCCGGGTTGCCTGGATGACGGCGCAGGGAATCCGCAGACTGCCCAGGAGAGCGTACGGCTGGTACGGCCAGAGGCGTGTGGCCGGCGTGGCGGATCCGTCATCGGACTCGTCATCGGTGCCGTTGATCTCGAGATCTTCACCCTCGGCCAGCCCGATGGCGATCACCCCGCCCACGTTCTGCGGCGTGCCTCGTGCCGCGGCGGCCAGCACCGACAGGGAGGCGCCTCGCGACCAGCCGGTGAGCACGACCGGCGTCGTGGCCGGCAGGTGCAGGCCACCGCGTGCCGCCTCCGCGATCTGTCCGTATTCCGTGGCCACCTGCTCCGGGTTCAGTGCAGCCTGTGCCGACCTGTCGATCTTCATGAACGCTCGCGCACTGAATCCGGCGGTGTAGTAGCCCGCCTCGCCGATGCGACGGAACATGCCCACGGCGGCGCCGAACCAGCCGCCGTCGCCGCTGGCGTAGAGCACGAGCACGTTCGCCGCCGGTGAGCCCTGCGGGGCCAGCAGATGCAGCTCCAGCGGCCGGCCCTGGATCATCACCGGCAGGGAGCCCTCGACGGCGGGCTGAACCGTGGGCGCGGCGGGATGGGCGTTCGCCGCACAGCCGGCCGTGGCCACCGCGAGCAGGCACAGCGCGATGAGTCCCCTGCACATCTCTGGAAAGCCCTCTCGACCAGTAGACCCGACCAGCCTCAGCACGACATGAGGGGTGGATTAACTCTCGTTCATGCGCGAGAACCCCCGAATTAACGCAACTTAATCCGCCCTTCAGCAGGGACTCAGGACGATCGGCTCGAATCGTCCTGGGCGGCGCATCAGCCGCGAGGCCGTCAGGGCCGGGAGAAGAGGGCGATGAGCAGAAAAGCCGCATCTCGCGCGAAGGGCGTCACGGGTTCGGGCCGCGCCGCGGAGCTCCGGGCCATGTTGCTGGCGCGGAGGCAGGACCTCGAGGCTGGCATTCGTGGCAGGCTGTCATCGGTCCGCGCCGAGCGCGCCGCAGCCGAACACACCGGCGCCCGCGGCGACAGCGAGGTGTCCGACCTGGACGTGCAGGAGGACATCGCACTGGTCCTCGTGCAGATGACACACGAGACGCTCGCCAACATCGATACGGCGCTCGCCCAGTTGCACGAGGGACGCTACGGCCGCTGCCTCGAGTGCGGCGATGACATCACGTCCGCGCGCCTGCGCGCCCTGCCGTTTGCCGTGCGCTGTCTCGACTGCGAGGACGCGCGCGAGGCCGACGCCAGCCGGCAGCGGGGGAGAGCGCGCGGATTCCGTCCAGCCCTCGACGGCGCGTTGGAGTTCGAATAGCGATGCGCGCGGTGGCGCGCGAAGGAGGATTTATGCGAATCGAAATAAGACGCTCACGCGGAGTGGCCGCGGTCGTGATGGTGGTCGTGCTTGGCGCCGGCGCCTCGGCGTGGGCCAAGGAACAGTCGTATGAGGGCGACATCGTCGCCATCGACGGCAAAGCGAACACCTTCACGGTAAAGGCGACGAAGCCCGGGGAGGCGGCGGAAATGGTCTTTCACTTCAATCCCCACGGCACCGTGTATCTGGACGGCAGCCGGGTGTTCTTCGCCGAACTCGAGCGGGGAGACCACGTAGCCGTGGCCTACGGGAAGGCCGGTACGGCCGACACCGTCAGGCGAACCGATCACCCGAGAACCACGGCCCAGGAGCTGACCTTTACCGGCACCATCAGCGCCACCGACCCCAAGGCGCAGACGTTCACCGTGACGAACAGCAAGAAGGGCGAGGCCGTGGAGATGGTGTTCCACGTCGATCCGGCGACGAGGCTCTATGTCGGCGGCGAAGAGGCCTACCTCGTCGCCCAGCTTCACCGCGGCGAGACCGTGACCGTGAACTACGAGACCCCGAGCCCCAGCATCCACAACGCCAAACACCTGAAGAAGAGCGCCTGACCTCGAACCCCCGCGCGCCGCACGTGTCATGCACGTGCGGCCGCTGCTACGCCGCCGGGAACGAGACGGCGAACGTCGTTCCGGTGCCAGGTGTGCTGGTGACGTCGATTCGCGCCTCGTGGCGTTCCGCGATCCACTGCGCGAGCGCGAGCCCCAGCCCGGCACCCGGCGTGTGCCGTGACGCTGCCGATTCGACTCGATAGAACCGCTCGAAGAGACGCGGAATCGCCTCCGCCGGGATCCCGACGCCCGTGTCGGCGACGGTCAACAGCCCACGCCCGTCGACTCTCGACACCCGCACCGTGACGCGGCCGCCTTCGCGCGTGAACTTGATCGCGTTGTCGAGCAGGATCAGCAGCAGCCGCTCGAGCCAGCCCGCATCGCCCCGCACGACGACGTCCCCGGTCACATCAGCCGTCATGGTGACGCTGCGCGCGCTCGCCACCGGCTCGATCTGCTCCGTCACCGTCACCGCCAGGGCGCCGAGCGGGACCGGCGCGAACGACAGCGCGATCTCGCCACCTTCGGCGCGGGCCATGGTCAGGATCTGGTTGATGAGCCGGGTCAGGCGGTCGTACTCGTCGATCTGGCTGGCCAGTTGGTCCTGCCGGGCGTCCGCCGGCAGCGGATGGGCGAGCTCGAATGCCGCCTCGCCACGAAGAATCGCAATCGGCGTCCGCAGTTCGTGGGCGAGCGCCGCGCTGAACTGCCGCATCTCTCCCACCGACGCCTCGAGGCGGGCCAGTGTTTGATTGAAGGCGGTGGCGACCTGGTCGAGCTCGTCTCCAGTGCCGCGGATTGCCAGCCGATCGGACAACGTACGAATCCCGATGGAGTGCGTGTCGGCCGCCAGGCGCGACAACGGCGACAGTGCCCGGCCCGCCAGCCACCGCCCGAGCAGCGCCGCAATCAGGAGTCCGATGGTGACGCGAAGCCACAGCAGCCGGTCGAAGCCGACCAGGGCCCGGTCGATCGACGTGAGCGGCTCACCGACCTGAATCAGATACGCCTCGCCCGCCCCAGGCACCACGATGGAGCTCGACACGCGCAGCCGTCCAGTGTCGGTCTGGAAGTCGCGCGTCTCGGACTGCGCGCGGAACTCGGCGACTTCCGCCGGCGTGTAATGCAGCCCGACGGCCTCCATGCCGGGCGATTGCACGAGCAGCCGCCCGGTGTTGGCGTCATAGACCTGGTAGTAGCGGGTTGCGTCGGCCACGAAGGCCACTTCTTCGGGATCGTTCGCGTCGAACGTGAGCACCGGTGTGCCGTGCTCGAACCGCACATAGCGATGAAGTGCGCCGGCTTTCTCTTCGAGGGTTTCGGCAAGGGAGGCGTCGAGCTGGCGGACCAGCGCGGAATGGAACCCCAGGCTCACCGCCGTCAGCACCACCGATAGGATCGCCGTGTAGGCAAGCGCCAGCGACGTGCGAAGCTGCAGCGGCTTCACGACGGCTTGTCGGTCACCATGTACCCGACGCCCCGAATCGTGTGGATCAGCGGCGCCGCGGCGCCGCGGTCGATCTTGTTCCTCAGCGAGTTGATGTGGACTTCCACGACATTGCTCACGCTGTCGAAATGGATGTCCCAGACGTGCTCGATGATGTGCGAGCGGGTCACCGGCCGATCGCAGTTCTGGACGAGAAACTCCAGCAGCGCGTATTCCTTCGGTTTCAGCTCGACGACCTGTCCCGCGCGGGTCACCCGGCGCCTGTGGGTGTCGATCTCGAGATCGGCGACGCGGATCCTGGTCTCCTGCGGCTTACCCCGGCGGAGGAGGGCGCGCAGGCGGGCCGACACCTCGGCAAGGATGAACGGCTTGCCCATGTAGTCGTCGGCGCCGCTGTTCAGCCCCGCAACCCGCTCCTCGGGCGAGGCCTGGGCGCTGAGAATCAGGACCGGAAGTTGCGGTTTCTTGCCGCGCATGTCGCGGAGCACCTGAAAGCCCGAGCGTCCCGGCAGGTTCAGGTCGAGCACCACGCAGTCGTAGTCGATCATCTGTGCCTGCATCGCGGCGTCGTCGCCGTCGTTCAGCACATCGACCGCGTTGCCCTCTTCCTCGAGGCCTTTCTGGAGGAAGCTGGCCACCTTCCGGTCGTCTTCGACCACGAGAATGCGCATCGTTCGAGAAGTCTAGCGCCCGGGTGCCGGCGCCGCCACCGGTGCGCTCGTTTCGCCTCTGCCGAGCCGCGTGATGGACCCGGCACAGGGCACGCAGACCGGATTGACCGGCCCAGGCGGTCTGCTCGTGCGTCCGAGGTGCTCCCCAACGCCCACCCCTCTATCGAGGTATCCCGTAGGTGTGAGCCCGCGGAGTATAGTCGCCGCGACTCGTAACCGCTGTGGGGCCTCTATGACCAATGCGTTCCCGTCAGGCCGCCGGACATCCGGCGGGCTAGCGCTGCTCGTGGCGCTCGCCACTCTGCCTGTGGTGGTCGCCGGCGACACCAGCCCGAGCATGAGCGCCGCGGCACGCGTGCAGCGGCTGGCGCAGAACGTGGATCGCGCCGAGTCCGTGCGAGCCGTCAAGCGGGTACAGGAGACGTACGCGCAGTACTCGCAGTTCGGGCTGTGGACGGACATGGCGGCGCTGTTCGCCGACAACGCCCAGCTGTCGTACGGCAAGGACAACGAACAGGGACGCCAGGCGATCCAGAACTACTTCCTCAGCAGGTTCGGCGAGGGCACGCACGGCCTCAAGCCCGGCGGCCTGCACACGCAGATGGTCCTGCGGCCGCTCATCAACGTCTCGGCCGACGGCCAGAGCGCGAAGGGCCGCTGGTGGGAATTCTCGATGACGGGCCAGCACGGCGTGAAGGCCGAGTGGGCGGGCGGCATCTTCGAGAACGAGTACGTGCGCGAGGGCAGCGTGTGGAAGATCTCCCGCATGCGCTACAACCCGATTTTCGCGGGCCCCTATGCGACCGGCTGGCGCAACGTCGACGAGGACCAGAAAATCGTTCCGTACCACTTCACGCCAGACGAGACCGGAATCCCCGTCCCCGACCTGCCCGCCTCGGCGCTGCCGCCCGCGGATCCGAAGATGAATCCGGCCACGGCGCTCGCCGCCCTCGAGCAGCGCATCGCGGCCATGAACGACGAGGACAAGGTCCGCAACCTGCAGAACGCGTACGGCTACTACATGGACCGGAAGATGTGGGACGACGTCACGGACCTGTTCACGGCCGATGGCGCGCTGTCGATCGCCAACGTTGGCGTCTACGACGGTCCCAAGAGCATCCGCCGCGCGCTCGAGCGGAGCGGCCCGGCTGGATTGAAACACGGCCAGCTGAACGAGCTCATCCAGCTCGACATGGCGGTAGGCATCGAGCCCGGCGGGATGGAAGCGCGGGCGCGCGGCCTCGAGTTCGGCTTGCTGGGCGAGGCCGGCAGTGGTTCTCAAGACGGGACGGCGTTCTACACACTGGCCATTTTCGAGAACCGGTACGTGAAGCAGAACGACGTCTGGCGGATCCGCGAGATGCGGCTCTTCCCGGTGTTGAAGACCGACTACGCGCAGGGCTGGGCGAAGAGCCAGGTCGTCGATCCGGCCCCTGCCAAGGAGCACGCGCCCGATCGACCGGTGCCGGCCTCCGATGTGATGACGCCCGGCGCGATCCCCGTCTTCTTTCAACCGAACCTGGCGACGGGCAAGCCCGTGACGTTGCCGGCCGGCGCCAGGACCGTGGGCCATGAGCGGCTGCTGCCGGCGCCGCCTGCGCCCGGCCACGCGGCGCCTTCCGGCGATCTCGACGCGCGCATCAAGGAAGCCGAGCGGCGGCTCGCCGTCTCGAAAGCCTGGGACGGCGCCGAGAACATGAACTCCGCCTACGGCGACTATCTCGACGATCTCGACTTCGGGCCGCTCGGGAAGCTGTTCGCGCGCAACGGCACCAAGGAGGTGCCGTTCCGGGGCATTTACGTCGGGCGCGAACGCATCGTCGCGCGCGACGCCACGTCGCCGCCGCCCGGATCGCGCCCCCGAACCTCGATCCCCATCCACTGGCGGACCCAGCCGGTGATCCTCGTCGCCGAGGATGGACGCTCAGCGTCCATCCGCTCACGGCTGTTCCAAGGGGGCTCGAGCCGAACCCGCGCCTCGGGCCTCAACGGTGGCATGTACCACGATCAGGTCGTCCTCGAAGACGGCGTGTGGAAGCTGTGGAGCGTCAACATCGACGAGTTCTTCTTCCAGTCGGCGTCGTACGACGGCGGCTGGTCGGCGGCGAAGGATCCCGAGCCGGCGACAGCACGCCCGCCGGCGGCCCCGAACGCGCAGAACGACAGCTACCCGCCGGACATCCCCCTCACGAAGCTGGGTGAGCGGGAGCGGGGTTTCCGTGGCGGCCCCGGCGACACGATCGCCTGGCCCAGCATTCTGACGATGTGGTTCCACTACAAGAACCCCGTGAGCGGACGCGTCCCGGAGCACTACTGGCCGGATTGCGAGTCGTGCGTGCAGTACCCCGAAACCAGCATGAAGAACCACGGCTACCTGCTCCCCCCGTCCTGAACGGACGGCACTGCACGAGAGGAACGGCACGATGAAGAAGTCGATGTTGAGCGTTCTAGGACTGGCCGCGGCGTTCGCGGCGGGGGTCGTCACCGACAGAGTGCTGCCGGGCGAGGCGATCGCGCACGCACAATCCAGGCCGCGGGTCTACGAGCTGCGCACCTATACGGCGGTCGAGGGGAAACTCGACGCCCTGCACGCCCGCTTCAGGGATCACCTTCTGGGGTTTTTCCAGAAGCACGGCATGACGAATGTCGTGTACTTCAAGCCGATGGATGCGCCCCTCTCACAGAACACGCTGATCTACCTGCTCTCGCACGAGAGCCGCGAGGCCGCAGCCAAGAGCTGGTCGGCGTTCCAGAACGACGCCGAGTGGAAGAAAGTGTCGTCGGCCGGCGGCGGTGCGATGGCCTCCAAGGTGGAATCCGTGTTCCTGGAACCCACCGACTACTCACCGCTGAAATAGGCCGGACTGGACTGGACTGGACGAATGAGAACCAAGCGACTCCTGATCGGTGTCTCGTGCGTGGCCGTCACGCTCGCGGCGGTGAGCGTGCATTACGGCTGGGGACCACTTCTGGCGCAGACGTCCCCCAAGGCGCACTGGGAGCCGTACAAGACTCGAAAGCCGAAGCCGTCCGTGGATCAGAAGCTCACGGATCCCGTGCTGACCGGGTCCATCGATCTGCACGCGCACTTCGGACCGGACAGCTACGACAGGCAATGGGACGCGTTCGAGGTCGCGAAGCTCGCGAAAGAGCGGGGCATGCGCGGTATCGTCCTCAAGAACCACTGGACGGAGTCCGCTGGCCTCGCCTGGCTGGTTCGCAAATACGGAACGCAGGGTATCGAAGTCTTCGGCAGCGTGACGCTCGATACGCCCGTCGGGGGCGTGAATCCCATGGCCGTCCGCTACATGGCCGACGTGGAAGGGACCTGGGGACGCATCGTGTGGATGCCGACCCACGATTCCGAACACGAGGTGAACTACAACAAGGAAACCCGGGCCAAGGCGATCGTGTCGCGTGATGGGAAGCTGATTCCCGAAGTCTTCGAAGTGCTCGATCTGATCAAGGAACGTAACCTCACGCTGGCGACAGGACACGTAGAGCCGTGGGAAGCGCTCGCGATCATGGCCGAGGCCAAGAAGCGAGGCATCACCCGGATCATCGTGACCCATCCGCTGCTCGGTCCGCAGTTCACGAGCATGTCCCTGCCGGAGATGCAGGAGTCCGTGAAGCTCGGAGGCGCCATCGAGGTCACGGCGGGCGCGCTCAGCCGCGACGGCGCCGCCAAGACCCGCGCGATCGAGGTGATCAAGACCCTGGGCACGCAGAACGTGTTCGTGGCGAGCGACAGCGGGCTGGTGGGGACCCCCAATCACCCGGATGCCATGGCGATGGCCATCAAGTCGCTGCGAGGTGCCGGGTTCAGCGAACCGGATCTGAACCGGATGTTCAAAGAGACGCCCGCCCGTCTGGTTGGCTTGCCCATTCAGTAGGCAGCCGCGTAGGAGCCCCCACAATCATGAGCGACATGAACCGTTCTCCGTTGCGCGCCGGCCTCGTTGCGGCTGGTGCGATGGCGATGCTTGCCACCGGCTACGCGGCCGCGCAAGGTCAGCGACCGGCAGCCAGCGCGCCCATCACGATCCAGAAGCAGGGATCCTTCGCCGTGGGCGGTAAGGTGCTCGGCGACGAAGCGAGGTCGCTCCATTGCGATCATGGCTACGTCGAGTACCAGATTCCGGCAAATCCGCGCCGCATCAACCTCGTGATGTGGCACAGCGCCGCGGCGACGGCCTGGATGAACCGCTGGGACGGCGGCGAAGGCTACCAGAGCATCTTCCTGCGCCGCGGCTACCCGGTCTACATCTGGGACGGCCCGCAGGTGGGCCGCGCCAACTGGGGCTGCACCGAGAACGCCTACAAGCCGGGGCTCGGCCGGGACCAGGGGAACTTCACCGCGTGGCGCTTCGGAGCCAAGTACCCGGACTGGTTCGAGGGCGTGCAGTTCCCGACCAAGGACGCCGAGGCCTGGAACCAGGCGTCGCGCGCGCGCTATCTCGAGTTCGACACCGTCGACAACGCGCAGATGCAGTCGGATGCCGCCGCCAAGCTGATGGACAAGATTGGTCCGAGCGTCGCGCTCACCAACTCCGCCGGCGGCATGCGCGCGATTCTGACCGCGCTCAAGACGAACAACCTGGCCGGCATCGTGATGTACGAGAACGTCGGCTATGTGTATCCGCAGGGCGAGGGCCCGGGCGGCCCGGTGGGCGGGTTCGGTCCCATCGAGGTGCCGCTCGAGGAGTTCAAGAAGCTCACGAAGCTCCCCATGCAGATGGTCTGGGGCGACAACGTCGACAAAGCCGGCAACTACGCCAACAGCTACAAGCTGTCGGTGCTGTTCGCGGAGAAGGTCAACAAGTACGGCGGCAAGGCCGAGGTGCTGAAGCTCACTGACGTCGGCCTCAAGGGCAACACCCACATCCCGTTCGCCGACATGAACAACGTGGAAGTGGCAGACCAGCTCTCCAAGTTCCTCGCCAAGCACGGCCTGGACAAGCGCTAGCAGGGGTCAGTCGCGAGCCTCGAGGTCGAAGGCGCCGATCGTCTCCACGCGGTCGCCGGTTCCGCGTTTGCCTGACAGGACGAAGCGATAGGTGCCCGCCTCGGGGACTCGCCAGTTGACGCGCAGCGTTCCGATCGTCGCGTCGCCATTGACGACGCACCCGGTGATCCCTTCCGGCATCGGGCGCGTGCACGTGTTCTCACCGGTAAAGGGATCGACAGGGCCGAGCACGATCGCCGGGGCGTCATCCCCTTCGCGTTGCGCCGTGATCGTGAGGTCCCTCAGCGTCCTGAGCTCGTGCGCCTGGTCGCCACTCACCTCCAGCGTCAGCGGCAGCACAGAGGGGTAGGTTCGTTCAACCGCGGGCTTCTCCGGCGCGGGTGTCGTGCCGGACGTGGAAGCCGCGTGCAGTCTCATTCCCAGTGCAAGCGCGAGCACTGCGGCGAGAGCGCTGTGACGAATCAGGGACTTCATTCTGCCGGCCTCCATCGAGCGTGACGAGTACCCTCGACGGACTGCAAGGCAGTCGCCTGTGAGGCCAGGCGGCCTTAAACGATTGGCAGATGTGCACCTGCGGCGTGCGCGTCGCCGCACCCGCGCACGAGAAGGCCGACAGACTCCTGACTTTGTTCGGCGTCGCCCGGCCTTCTCCGGGGCGACTCTCGGCTCTGCTGGACGTGTCCCACAGGATCTGCGAGGCTCGATCGGATGCTGCGTATCGGCGCGCACATGTCCGTGGCGGGCGGGATCTCGAAGGCGGTCGATCGTGCGGCCGCGCACGGGTGCGAAGCGCTCCAGATCTTCACCAAGAACGGCAACCGATGGCTGGGCAAGCCGCTCGATCCCGTGGACGTCACGCGCTTCCGCGCCCGTCTCGAGGAGACGGGCATCCGTCCGGCGGTCTCACACGCGAGCTATCTGATCAACCTCGCGACCACGTTCGACGTGCTGCGGCGGCAGTCGATCGACGCGTTCATCGACGAACTCGATCGCGCGGACGCACTCGGGCTGCTCGGCGTCGTCATCCATCCGGGCACTTGCACGGCCGGTCGCGAGGAGGAGGGGCTGCGTCTCATCGCCGCCGCCATCGACGAAGCACTCGCGGCTCGCGCCGGGAGCCAGTCGTTGGTACTGCTCGAGCACACGGCGGGGCAGGGGCGGACGCTCGGGTACCGCTTCGAGCATCTTGCGGCGATCATCGATCACCTGGACGGTTCCCCCCGGGTCGGGGTGTGCCTCGACACCTGTCACCTGATCGCTTCGGGGTACGACCTCGTCACCGAGTCCGGCTATTGCGAGACGTTCGACGCTTTCGATCGTTTGGTTGGGCTGAGCCGGCTCAAAGTCTTTCACGCCAACGACTCCAAGAAGCCGTGCGCGAGCCGTGTCGATCGGCACGAGCACATCGGTCGCGGCTGCCTCGGCGAGGCGCCGTTCCGCCGCCTGCTCCACGATCCGCGCTTCAGCGGGCTGCCGCTGCTGATCGAAACCGAGAAGTCGCCGGCTCCGTCACGCGCAGGAGCGATCGTTCTCGATCCGCTCGACGTGCAGAATCTCGACACCCTGCGACGATTGCGAGCGAGCGCCGTCGACGGCTAATCCGACCTCGCCTACGGTGACCGGGGTAACGAGGCCATCCCCGGTGGCGCCGCGCTCGTGTTCGAGATCGAGCTGCTGGAAATCGTCTCTGCGCCGCCCCCGCCCCCCAACTTGACGGGCATTCGACGTGTCTTGGGTTGCGCCCTCCCGGACTGGCCCCCGAGAGTCGTGCAACGCCGTGAAGGGCGTTCGCGTTTCAGCCGCCACGCTGGAGGTGCGCCCGGCGAGTATCGGTCATAATTGCGCTGTCCTTAGATTCGCTGTCCTTCCATTAACGGTCACGAGGCCACGCATATCCGGCTATCGGCCGTGCCATGAGGCCACTCGTCCGTGCCGCGGAGTTGATCGCTTGTCCGACCCGTCAAACTATTTCTCGTCCCGTCTGCCTCCGGATCCCCGTCGCGAGAAGCTTTGGCGAGTGCTCTGGGACACCTACTTCCGATCGCGGATTCGAAAAGAAGACGTGGTCCTGGATCTCGGGGCCGGCTACTGCACCTTCATCAATGTCGTGGACGCACGCGTCCGACTGGCCGTGGACCAATGGCCGGGGTTTGCTGCGTACGCCGGCACGGGAGTCGAAGCTCATGTGGGATCGGTGACCGATCTGAGCTGGTTGCCCGATGCCAGCGTGGACTTCGCGTTCGCCAGCAATGTCTTCGAGCACATTGCCAAGGAGGACCTGACCACACTACTGGGACAGCTGCGAAGAAAGCTTTCGCCGGCTGGCCGGCTCTGCCTCATTCAGCCCAACTACCGTTACTGCTACAAGGACTACTACGACGATTACACGCACGTGACGGTGTTTTCGCACGTGTCTCTCCAGGACTTCCTCGTCGCGAATGAGTTCCGGATTCTCGAATGCCAGCCTCGTTTCCTGCCTCTGACCTTGAAGTCCAGGCTCCCGGTGCATCCCCTCCTCATCAAGGCCTACCTCGCGTCACCCCTGAAGCCGCTTGGCAAACAAATGCTCGTACTCGCCGAGCCGTTCCCTGCCGGCTCGAACCGCCGCCCGGATTCTGCGTGAAGCCCACGAGCATGCGCGATCGGATAGGGGGCCGCTTGAGCGGTCTCGTTCGTTTGCGGCTGGCGCTCTTTGGTGCCGTCCTCATCGCCGTCGGGCTCTCGGTCTACGCCTTCGCCATCGTCTTGTCGCTCATTCGGCTGGCCGTGTTCCGAAGCCCGGGGGCGGAGCAGTTCGTGGCGGACCTGCTCTGGTACAGCGGACTGCCGACGTCGATGGGCGCCATCCTGGTAGTGGTGGACCTGTTCGTCCTCCTGCCGGGCAAGCGCAACCATGAGCGTCGCATCGAGGAGTGTCCCCCGAGCCCGCAGAAGGTGGCAGTGGCGTTGATGTCCTACAACGACGAAGCCAGCATTGGACTCGCGGTTCGGGATTTCATCGCGCATCCGATGGTCGCCACGGTCATCGTGGTCGATAACAACAGCAAGGACCGCAGTGCCGCGAACGCGGCAGAGGCCGGCGCCGTGGTCGTCATCGAAACCCGGCCCGGTTACGGGTCCTGCGTGTATCGATGTCTGCAGGAGCTCTACGAGCGCGGCGGGACCCCCTTTGTCGTGCTCTGCGAAGGGGACATGACCTTTCGCGCCCGGGACGTCGAGAAACTCGCGACGCTCGCCCCTCATGGGGACATCGTGAACGGCACGCGCATCGTCGAACAGTTGCGCGCCTACGACACCCAAATCACCACGGCGATGTACTACGGCAATTTCTTCGTGGGGAAGCTCCTCGAGATCAAGCACATTGGAAAAGGTACGTTCACCGACGTAGGGACCACCTACAAGCTCATTCGCCGAGAGATCCTCCCGCAGCTGCTGCCGCAACTCGACGCGTCCATCAACCTCGAGTTCAATGCGCACTTCCTGGACCGCGCGCTGAGCGCAGGCTATCTCGTCTTGGAGTGTCCCATCACCTTCCATCGACGAATTGGCGAAAGCAAAGGCGGGAACGTCAACAACTTGCGAGCGATTAAGGTCGGCAGCCGCATGATCCTTGGTCTTCTGAGCGACTGGAGACTTCGTCTTTGAGCGTGCGCGATCGGATAGGGTGGGCCGCCGCCCGGGCTCCGCTGTGGGCGCTGCTGCTGTTTGGATTCAGCGGTGTGGCGCTGCTGCTCGTACAGGTCGTCGCCGATTTCCCCCTGCTTGGTGACGCCGGGTATGGAGACAGTTACATCCTGTACGACGCTGAACACTTTCGCCGCACGGGGGTGATACACCGCGATTTCAGCGTGCCGCCCTATCCTCCGGCACAGTACAGCCCGCTGGTGTACATGGTGCTGGCGGTGCCTGGCCGCGTTTTCGAAACCGCCAACCCGTTCCTGGGGCCACGAGTGGTGATCTTGCTCGCGTTCGCTGCATGCGTGGCGCTCGCAGGGTCGATCTCCAGGGCGCTGATCCCTGGACGGGGTGGCCGAGCGTGGGGAATGCTGCTGGCCTCGGCCATCGGCACCATGCCGGAATGGGTCCTGCAACTGCGTGCCGACCTTCTCGGTGCGTCGTTCGGGCTGCTGTCGGTGCGCCTGCTGCTGGCCAACGGGCGTTGGGCTGCACTCTCGGCGGGCGCGGCGGCGGGCGTGGCGTTTCAGTTCAAGATCACCTTTGTGGCCGCGTTGGCGGCCGGCGGTCTGTGGCTCCTGCTCTGGCGGAGATGGCGCGATCTCGCGCACTTCAGCGCAGCCGCCGTGGTCTTCGGTCTGGGCCCGTATGTGTATTTCCAGCTGCGCGAGCCGCTGACCATCAGGGCGTTGCTGGTGTCCGACGCGATCGTCCGCGATTATGGCGGCCTGGCGCGCCTCGCCCTGTGGACCGCCGGGCAGCCGGTGTGTCTGATCGCATTGGCGGGGCTGCCGTTGGTGCTGCGACGAGAACAGAGCCGCTGGTGGCTGCTGCTCCTGTTTGCCACGACGAGTCTCGCGGTGGCGTTGATCACGGGCGTGCACGCCGGTGCGAACAGCAACTACTTCTTCGAAGGGCTCTTTGCCCTGACACCGCTGGCGGCTCTGGCCGCGTCGCGTCTGGCCGCCGATCCGGGGAGCAGTGGCCTGCTGGTGGCCGGTCTGCTGGTGTCGTTTGCCGTGCCGCCGAATGTCATCGCAGTTCGACGGCTGGTCACGCGCAACCTGAGTCCGGCCAGCCGGCTGGCAGATCGCCGGCCCATCGAGATGCTGCGGCTCGCGCTGCCGGGCCACCGCGTGCTGTCCACAGTGCCGCGGATCGCCATTCTCACGGATGAACCGGTGCTCACCGAACCGTTCTACATGTCCTACAGGCAGATGGCAGGCAAGTCCGTCAGCGGGCCGCTCGTGGCCAGGGTTCGCCGGCACGACTTCGAGGCGGTGGTGACGCCGCGCCAGCAGCGACGGTTCCGCGGAGTACCCCTGGTTCCGCCGGACTTGTGGTCAGCGATCGCGGAAGCGTACGAGCCGTTCTGCGCTCCCAGCCGCGCGCTCTTGGTGTCCCTGCCACGCGGCGGCGCTTACGGCGACTCGGTGGGGGCCAAGCTGAAGGCACTCGGCTGCATTCCCGATGACGGTGACGAATTCACCTCGACACCAAAGATCCCCTAGTGTCGAACCGGTGAGCCTCTTTGACCGGCATTTGCACCTTAGCTCTTTGGACGCTTTTCCGGCCCGCAACCCGCGGCGGAAGCTCGTCCGGAGACGACCATGGTCAGCTACTTCGAGAGGACGATCGGCAGAGCCGCGCGAGAGGCCACTGTGCGCACAGCACGTTTTGAGGCCTGGACCGCCGTCGACTGGGCGATCGCGATCTATGCGACCTATGTCGCCGTCGTCGCCGTCGCGTTCCGGCAGACGGTGGCGCAGTGGCCGTCGCTGCTCCTGGGGCACGCGGCGCTCGTCATGGCCCTCCTGCTCATGCCGCCCCGCGGCGCGGCGTGGGAGCAGACCCGCGCCGACGACCCTGCTTGGCGGACGTGGCTGCGACTCACGGCGCGGTTCCTGCGATACACCTATCCCGCGCTGCTCCTGACGCCGTTCTTCGAGGAGGCGGCGCTCACCGTCAACGCGGCGTCGCCGGGCTCCCCGTACTGGTTCGAGTCCTACCTGCTGGCGGCCGACCGCGCGCTGTTCGGCGGCACGCCCGCGGTCCTGCTCTCGCAGGCCGGTGGGCCGCTACTCGACGAACTGATGCACGCCTTCTACTTCGGCTACTACCCGCTGATCACCTTCGGCATCGTGATCGCCTGGCGCGGGTGGGGCGGGCGCGGAACCCCGGCTCCGGGGTTCCATACGGCGATGACCTGCATGATGCTGGGGTTCTTCCTGTCCTACGTCTGGTATCCGTTCCTGCCGGCGCGCGGGCCGTGGGAACATGCCGAGATCATGACTGGCCTGCGGCCATTCGGGGGCTGGGTGTTTACGCGTGTGATCGAGGTGATCATCGCCGGCGCGGCGGTGTCGGGTGGATGCTTCCCGAGTGCGCACGTGTCCGGTACGTGGGCACTGACGTTTGGACTCGCGTTCTCGCGCCCGAAGACCGCGTTCTGGTTCGGGTTGTTCGCGCTCGGTCTGAGCGTGGCCTGCGTCTACACCCGGTACCACCATGCCGTCGATGTCTTCGCCGGCGTAGCGGTGGCGGCGGTGGCCGCGGCAGCGGGGTACCTCTTGACCCGCCGCGCGCCGCCAGAGCGGACGGCGGCCCTGCCTGCGGCCGCACATACCGTCTAGGTGCCCGCGCACGCGACGATGGTCCGGTTGACGACCGTCCTGACCATCGCCTACCTCACGACGACGGCAACCCTCATCGGCTTCCTGGGCCGCGCCCTCCCGGGCTGGCCGTTGAGAGTTGTTGCGCACCTCGTCGCCAGCGCGGGGCTCCTGCTCGTCCTCCGTCTTCAACCTTTACCGCGGATACTCGTTGTGATGCGCGATTGGCATCCCCTCGCCCTGTTTCCGCTCCTGTATCGCGAAGTGGAAGGGCTTGCCGCCGTCATGGGCAACTGGCGGCTGACCGCGACAGTGGCCGCTACCGAAGCGGCGCTGTTCGGTGGGCATCCAAGCCTCTACCTGAGCGAGCGGCTGCCCTTCGTGCCGCTGTCCGAGTACCTCCACTTCTGCTATCTCGCGTACGTCGTGGTGATCCCGGCGGTCGCCGCCTGGTGGTATTTCGGCGGTCGCCGCGCCGCGTTCCATGAACTCGTGCTGCTCCTTGCCGCCGTCATGTACGCCAGCTACCTGTTCTTCGTCCTCTTTCCCGTCGACAGCCCCTACTATCGATTCGATCGCCTTGCCGCTCCGCTGGCTGGACACCCCTTCTTCGACCTGGTTCACGCGATGTCGGCGCGAGGCGGTGCCCGTGGCGGGGCCTTCCCGAGCGCACATGTGTCGGGCGCTGTGGTGGTGCTCCTTGTGGCCTGGCGTCATCAGCGGCGCCTGGCCATTGGGCTTGCGCCCATCGTCCTGGGGCTGATCGTGGCGACGGTGTACGGCCGGTTCCACTATGCCGTCGACGCCATCGCCGGCACCGCCTTGGCGCTGACGGTGGTGGGGCTGCACAGGATCGCCGCGGGATCTCGGACGGCACAGGCACTCACGGCTCCCCCTGAGGGCACGCCAGCCGCTTTGTGATACCTTCCACCCGCTGAGGAAGGCTATGCATCGTCAAATCATCGCGGGCGTCCTGATAATCGTCGGCATCGGCGGGGCAGCCGCACCAGCCCGGGCTCAGGCCAAGGGCTCGGCCGAGGCGTCGGCCGCTGCCGTCGTCAACCCGAAGTGGACGGGACCGAAACTGGCGTGGGGCCATCCCGATCTCGAGGGGATCTGGACGAGCGACGACATGCGCGGCGTGCCGATGTCGCGCCCGCCACAGTACGGCACACGCCGCTTTCTCACCGACGAGGAGTTCGCCGCGCGCGCCAAGGAGCGCGCGGACGCTCGGAAGGTCGACGACGCGCGGACTGGAACCTTCCGCAACGAGGAAGGCACGCGCGACTTCGGCTACACCTCGCTGGTGATCGAGCCTGCGGACGGCCGTATGCCGGCACTCACGGCCGAGGCCCGGACGCGCCCGGCGGCACGGGGAACCGGCGGCTTGGGCCCCTTCAACACCATCGACGACTTCAGCCTGTGGGACCGATGCATCACGCGCGGCCTGGCCGGCTCGTGGCTTCCGGTCGTGTACGGCAACGGCACGCGCATCTTGCAGACACCGGATTCGGTGATCATCGCCCACGAGATGGTGCACGAGGCGCGCGTCATCCCGCTCGACGGGCGGCCGCATGTCGGCGGCGGGCTGCGCCAGATGATGGGTGATTCGCGGGGCCACTGGGAGGGCAACACGCTGGTCATCGAAACCACCAACTTCACCGATCGCATTGCCGCCGCCGGCGGCGGCGTCCGGTTCAGCGAGTCGATGAAGACGACGGAGCGGATCACCCGGATCGATCCGGAGATGATCGAGTTCGAGATCCGCGTCGAGGACCCGAAGACCTACGTTGCGCCGTGGACGCTCCGGATGACCCTCACCCATCAGTCCGGCTACGAGATCTACGAGTACGGCTGTCACGAGGGGAACCACTCCGTAGCGAACTCGCTCAGCGGTGAGCGTGCCTACGAGAAGGAGGCCGCGGAGAACGCCAAGAAGGGGCTGCCGCCGCCCGAGCGGGTGTTCGAAAAGGTCAACGGCGACGATCGCGGCCGGTAAGCCAGGCTGTTCGTAGACGGCGCCGCCGCCGTTAACCTCTCTGGACCTTCATCAGACGAGGCAGCACATGCGCGTCATTCCTGCCGTGGTCATGCTGCTCCTCAGCGTGGCCGCATCCGCACAGACTCCGGCAGCCGACGATCGCTTCTACCGCGCCATTCGTGAGGACGACCTCACCACGCTTCGTGCGCTGGTGCGGGACCGTGGCGCGGAGACGAAAGACGCGCAGGGGCAGACGCCCCTGATGCTGGCGGCGGCGCTCGGCAGCCCCGAGAGCGTCCGCATCCTGCTCGACAGCAAGGCCGATGTCCGCGCCGTCGGCAACGGCGGCGTCACGGCCTTGCATCTGGCGATCATGGATTCCACCAAGACACGTTGGCTCCTCGAGGCCGGTGCCGACGTCAACGCCGTCACCCAGCTGGGCCGAACACCGCTCATCGTGGCTGCCTCGGGGCAGGGCACCGTGGACGTCGTCCGCCAGTTGCTCGCGAAAGGTGCCAGCGTCAACGCTGCCGACGGTGTCGGCATCACACCCCTCGTTGCCGCTGCCGCGGTGAACGACGCGGATGTCGTCAACCTGCTGCTCGCGCACGGCGCCGATGCGACCGCTGCCTCCAGGGGCCCCATCGGGACGGCGCTCCAGGGCGCCGCGGCCAACGGAAATCCCGCGCTCGTCACGACGCTCCTGGCTCGGAGCCCGAACGTGGATGCCGTGTCGGTCGACTCCGCAGGGACGGTCAAGAACGGAAAGGTTCAGTTCGGACACGTGACCGCACTGCACCTGGCGGTGCTCAGCGGCAACGCTGAGGTCGTGCGACAGATCCTCGCCGCGGGCGCCGCGGTCGATGCCCTCGACATCCGCAGCATGACCCCGTTGATGTTCGCGATCGGCACCGACCGGCCCGACCCGCGCATCGTCCGCATGCTGCTGCAGGCGGGCGCGAGCACGACTCTCCGATCGAAGGCCGACGAGAGCGCGATCGACTGGGCGAAAAAATTCCAGAACCCGGAGATCCTTGCGGAACTGAAGCTCCCTCGCGCGCTGCCGCACGACGCAGGGACGATCCGTCGCCCGCAGGTCGTGCACACCGTGGCGGCTCACGAACCGACCGCCCGCGCCGCGGTGGAGCGGAGCCTGCCGATCCTCAGTGCGGCGAGCGGTCGCATGCTCACGGACGGCGGGTGCGTCGCCTGTCATGCACAGCCGCTCACCGCGGTCGCCGTGAACCTTGCCCGCTCGATCGGCTGGACGACCAGGTCGGCCGAAAGTGACTCGACCCTGCTCACCACGTTGACGGCCAACGTCCCTGGGCTGCTGCAACTTCGCGATGGCGGCGGGCTGCCCGACACGCTGGTATACGAGTCGTTCATGCTCGCAGCCGCCGGCACGCCGCCGGGCCGCGCCACCGACGTTCTCGTGCACTACCTTGCGGCGAAGCAGCGACCGGAAGGCAACTGGAAAGGCACGGGTGCCACCCGCGCGCCCATGCAGGACGGCAACTTTTCGCGCACGGCGTTGAGCATCCGCGCGCTGACGGCCTACGCCACACCGGCACGGGCCGCCGAGTACAAGTCGCGCGTCGAACGCGCGGCCACGTGGCTGGCCGCGCAGGCGCCGGTCAGCACCGAGGATCGTGTGATGCAGCTCCTTGGGTTGCACTGGGCGAACGCCGACGCCGCCGGGCAGCAGAAGCGGATGCAGCAGCTACGGTCACTCCAGCGCGGGGACGGCGGATGGGCCCAGACGCCGCACCTGGAGAGCGACGCGTACGCGACCGGTCAGGTGCTGTACACGCTTCGCCAGCGTGGCCTGTCGGCCGCGGATTCAGCGCTTCAACGCGGCGCCGCCTTCCTCCTGCGGACGCAGCAGGAGGACGGGTCGTGGCACGTGAAGAGCCGCGCGATGAAGATACAGCCGTACTTCGAGAGCGGGTTCCCCTTCGAGCACGACCAGTGGATCTCGCACGCGGCGACCGCTTGGGCCACCATGGCATTGACGGTCACCGCGGGCGACGAAGCGACGGCAAGGACGGCCGCGGCGCGCTGACTGGCGAGCCCCGAGGCCGGCGGTCAGAACCGGACGATGAGCGAGTCGGCTTCCGGCTGCTCCTGCGGGGTATCCGGGATGTCCGCCAGCTGCACCCGCAGGTTGCCGGGGTTGGTCGCGTGCAGGAGGCCGGTGGCCATGGAGATTGCGCCGGCACGAATGAGCTTCTCGATCTCGCCATCGAAGTACTGCATGCCGTCGAGCTCGCCGTCCCGCATGGCATCCAGCAGCGTCTTGCCCTCGACATCGCCCGCCTGCACGTAGTCGCGCGTCCGCATGGTGGACTTGAGGATTTCGAGCACCGCCAGGCGTCCGCCGTTCTTCTTCGGCACCAGACGCTGGGAGATGAAGTAGCGGAACGAGGCCGCCAGCCGTGAGCGCACCGTGTGCTGCTCCCCGGCGTCGAAGGCGCCGACGATGCGCTCCACGGTCTTGGAGGCGTCGATGGTGTGGAGCGTGGAGAAGACGAGATGTCCGGTTTCCGCCGCGGTCAGCGCGATGTCGATCGTTTCGCGGTCGCGCATTTCGCCGACCAGGATGACCTTGGGGGCCTGGCGCAAGGCGCCACGGAGCGCCGCGGCAAACGTCGGCGTATCGCTGTGGAGCTCGCGCTGATGGACGGTTCCCTTCTTGTGCAGATGCAGGAACTCGATGGGGTCCTCGATCGTGAGGATGTGCTCGGCGCGCGTCTCGTTGATGCGGTCGATGATCGCGGCCAGCGTCGAGGACTTGCCGGAGCCGGTCTGGCCGGTGACGAGGACGATGCCGTTCTTGAGCGACACGACGCTGTCGAGTGAGGCTGGAAGCCCGAGCTCGGCAAAGCTGGGAATCCGTGAGGCGATGACGCGCATCACCACGGCGAAGCTGCCGCGTTGTCGGAACACGTTGACCCGGAACCGCGTCCGTTCGGGAAGCGAATACGAGAAGTCGCAGGCGCCCTGCGTTTTCAGCACGCTCAGCGAATGCTCGTTCCCGCCGATCAGATCGCGCGCCACCTGCGCCGTGTCCGCGGCTCGCATGGTCGGGCACCCGGGAATGGCGATGGGCTGCAGTTCGCCATGGCGTTCGACCTGGGGCGGACGGCCCGGCGAGAAGATGAGGTCGCTGATGCCGGGACCGGCATCGAGCATCGCGGCGATCAGCGCCGTCGTGGCAATGGCGGGGGCGTCGGCGGCTGGCGCGCCAAAGAGCTGCGCCTCGCTGGAAGTCTCGGCGGATGCGGGGACGGCGGTAGTCATGTGCAGTAAGTGCCTCGAAGGGACCCAGGGGTAGTCCGGGGCAAGCGCCACCCGGTCCGCACGTAATCGGCCGCTGCGACGGCATCTTCACCAGCGGGTTCGGTGCCTGCCTTTACCCACGTCGTCCGTGTCGGTGCTAGTCTCGCGTATGCGTTCGCTCATTCTCCTGTTTGCCTTGCTGCCGGCCACCGTACTCGCGCAAGCGCCGCCGGGCGCCGGCGTGCCGCAGACCGACGAAGAAAAGACGCTCTACGCCGTCGGGCTGGTCATGGCGCGCTCGCTGCGGCAGTTCGATCTGAGTCCCGCTGAACTCGAATTCGTCCGGCGCGCCATGGCCGACGCCCAGGCTGGCAAACCGGCCGTGGATCTCGACGAGTGGGGCCCGAGGATCCAGGCGCTGGTCACGGCGCGAGGGGAACGCATCGTCGGCCGGGAAAAGGCCGTGTCCGCGGCCTACCTCGCGAAGGCGGCGGCCGAGGCCGGCGCGTTCCGGACCGAGTCGGGCGTCGTGTATACCGAGAGCGCCGCCGGCACCGGTGTCTCGCCGACGGCTGCGGATCGCGTGAAGGTGCACTACCGTGGCACCCTCATCGACGGCACCGAGTTCGACAGCTCCTACGCTCGGAACGAGCCCGCGGTGTTTCCGCTGGGGGGCGTGATCCGCTGCTGGACTGAAGGCGTGCAGCGGATGAAGGTCGGTGGCAAGGCGCGTCTGGTCTGCCCGTCCGACCTCGCCTACGGTGACCGTGGCAACGAGGCCATTCCTGGTGGCGCCGCGCTCGTGTTCGAGATCGAGCTGCTGGAAATCGTCTCCACGCCGCCCCCGGCCAACTGACGGGGCAGTCGATCGCGTGTGCACGCATTGCCTGTCCTCCGGATGAAACCGATCAGGCTGCGGCTCGTCCTGGGATTGGTGGTGTCGTTCGGCTGTGCCGGGACGATACCTGGACAGGATGTCAACTACGAGCCAACACCGATGCCCGCCGTGCGCGCACTGCTGGAGCTGGCGGATGTGGGCCCGCAGGATGTCGTCTACGATCTCGGGTCCGGGGACGGGCGCATCCCGATCACCGCAGCACGTGAGTTTGGCGCGCGTGGCGTGGGGATTGAGGTCGATCCCGCACTGGTGGCTCGGGCGCAAGCGAGCGCGCGTGAGGCCGGTGTCGAAGACAGAGTGGAGTTCAGGCTCGGCGACATGTATGCCGCGGACGTCCGGTCCGCGACCGTGGTGACCCTCTTCCTGCACCCGGGACCCAACCTGAAGCTACGCGAGAAGCTGCGCTCCGACCTGCCCGCGGGCGCGCGGGTTGTTTCCTATGTCTGGGACATGGGGGGATGGAAGCCCACGGACCAGCGGCAGGTCAACGAGCATCCCATCTTCCTGTGGCGGATCTCCGGCGACGCGAGCCGACACCGCTAAGAGGTGGTCTCGTCGAGCGAGGCCGGGCGCTGGCCCGCCGAAGCGTGCCCGGTAGAACGACACGCCTGCAGGTCGTCAGTCGCAGCGCGCGTCACGATTGGCGTAGAGCTCGCCCAGCACGGTCGTGGTGAGGTGCTGCAGCTGCGCCTTGTCTCCAAACTCCTGCACGCTGTCCGGCGGCAGGAGGACGTACCCCGACTTGAGCGGTGGTGTCAGACGCTCGGGTGGCCGACCGACGGACAAGCCCACGCCCGCTGGCACCGCGACGATCTCGCGCGCATAGGTCATGGTCAGCAGCGTGTTGCACCACGGTGTACGGCGCGCGTCGAACGCCAGCAAGGGCGTCACCTGGGTTCGAAACAGCTCGTAGCGGACACGATCGTACTCGAAGAGATCGACTCGCCATTCGCGATAAACCGCGAGAAAAGAGGGTGCCACGAGGACGTTCGCGGCGAGGACGCCCGCGACGAGCCAGGGTCGGACTCGCGTCGCCACCAACACCAGCAACGAGAGCAGGAGAAACGGCGCTGTCACGCGGCTGATGCTCGCGTCCGAGTCGAAATAGAAGCCGAGGAACGCCACCAGCGAGAGGCCAAGCACGAGCAGGTTGAACAGATCGACCTTGAACGACAGCGGAACCGCTGCCAGTTTGCGCCACGCGCCTCCGATCAGCAGCGCACATCCCAATACCACAGCGACACACTCGAACATGACGTGCTGGTAGAAGGGAGCCTCCAGGAATTCCGTGATATCGAAGACGTCGTGGATGTTGTCTCGAAGGTGTGAGAAGAAGTACGTCGCGGTCCTTTCGATGGCACCGCTCCCGGTTGCGGGTGCCCAGTCGATCGCCAGGCCGGGAATAGGTGCGCTGAGATAGCGCCAGGTCAGCCAGAAGACCGGGATGCCACATGCCGCGCCTAGTGTGGCGAGCGCCACACTGCGGGGCCGGTGCCGCGGCATCGCCACGAGCACCAGCGGCACGGCGACGATCCAGTTCGTCGGTCGCAACACCGACGCGACCGCCAGAACCACGAGCGCGGTCAGCAGCAGCCTCCCGTGCCGTCGCGTGTCGGGATGCATCAGACGGGCCGCAAACCCGGCCATCACTATCATGACCGCCTGATTGAGCGACTCCTGCATCGTGATCGACGCCATCAGGAGCACCCACCACGACGACAGGATCATGGTCGCGGCAGCGGCGATCTGGCCTCGGGACAGCCGGCCCATCACCAGAAAAAGAGCGGTTGCGATCGCGAGGCCCGCCAGGTTGAACAGTGGCCCTGAGTAGAGTTCCCAGCCGACGATGCGGCCCATCACGCCGTAGATCACTGGAAAGGCCGGCCCGTGTACAGAAAAGTGCGTGAACGCGAACGGCGCCGGGTGCTCGTATGCGGTGAAATAGCCCCCGTTGAAGCCGGTCTGCACGAACGCGGCGATCTGTCTCTGGTAGGCGATCTCATCGGAGACCAGTGGAAAGTAGTCGAGGAGCGTGGCGTCGAACATCGTCGCCAGCAGCACACAGGTGGCGACCGTTGGCGCCGCGCAGGCAAGGACGCCGAGCGCCGTGCGGGACGCGCGTGACCCGAGATCAGCGGCCATGGACACTAGGTCCCGCTCATGCGTCCCGCGTTCGGCGCCGGGGCAGGCGCCTGGCCGGTCTCTGCGGCCGGCACGGCGCCCCTGCGCCACCGACGACCGTCATGCCACAACCGCAGATAGCCCCAGATCGTCGGCAAGACCTTGAGCTTGCTCTTGCCGGCTCGCAGCGACGTGTCGAGCGTCATCGGCACTTCCGAGATGCTCGTGCGCAGGTACACCATCTTGAGCAGCAGTTCGACCATGCACTCGAAGCCCGCTCGCGTGACGATTCCTGGCCCGTAGCACCGCTGAAGATTCAGGATCACGCGGCCACGATAGAGCCGATAGAACGAGCTGACGGTCGCGAGGCCGCTGAGCCCGAGCACTTCCTTGACGAACACGTTGGCGACGCGGCTCAGAATCACGCGCCACGTGGTCGTGTTCACGATCGCACCGCCATAGAGGTACGGGCTGGCGAGGACGACGTCGTAGCCCTCGCGTGCGCGGACGAACATTGCCGACAGCAACTCGAGCCGCGACGTGTTGTCGCCCTCCATCGTCGCGACGAAGTCGTCAGGACCGAGGAAGCGAGCCAGATGCGTGAAGCCGGTTGCGAAGGCGCCCCCGGGTCCGCGCCTGCTCTCGTGTCGAAGCACGGTGAAGTCCAGGCCGGCGGACAGGCTCAGAGCCGACTCTCCGGTGCCGTCCGTGCTGCCGTCGTCGATGATGAGGAACCGCGGCGTGATGTGCGGTGGGAGGCGTGCGGCCATGCTGCGCATCGACGCGATCAGCGTCGGCAGATTGGGCGCCTCGTTCAACATGGGCACGAGCACATACAGGGAGCACGGTGGGTCCATGGCGGGCTGGGACACTAGTGTCCCGCAGAAGTGGCGACGCCCTGTTGTCGGCGTCGCTCCACCTGCCACCGGATCGTCGCTGGCAGTCCGGTTTCCAGATCGACGCGCGGTTGATACCCGAGGAGCGAGTGCGCCAGGCCGATGTCTGGCACTCGTCGCCGCACATCTTCATAGCGGCCGAACGTTTCGTAGGGAATGAACTTCAGCTTCGGCTCCTCTTCACCGCGGACGAAGCGCCAGATCAGCCGGGCGAGCTGCTCGATCGTAATCTCGCGCGTTGATCCGATGTTGAACACCTGATTGCAGGCAGCCGGATTCTCGATGGTCCGAACGATGCCGTCAACATGGTCGGAGATATAGGTGAACGAACGGGTCTGCTGTCCGTCGCCATGAATCTCGCAGGGCTCGTCGTCCAGCGCCCGGTCGATGAATACCGCCTGCGGGCCACCCCACCACGAGCGGTGCTGATTGGGGCCGTACCCGCCAAAGAATCGCAACAGGACGACGTCGATGCCGTAGCGCTCGTGAACGGCGAGAAGGAGCTGCTCCCCGAACATCTTGGAAATGGCGTAGGCCCAACGACGCACACTGGGAGGCCCGATGACCAGGTCGCTGTCCTCCCGAAAGGGAAGCTCCGGGTTCTTGCCGTAGACGTCGGAGGTGGAGGCGGCGATGAGCCTCGCGCCGTGGCGGCGCGCCGCGTGGGCCACGTTCATCGTGCCGATGGCGTTGATGGTCAGCGTGTCGAGCGCGTCGCTGTAGCGCGGAATCTTGTAGGCGGCCAGGTGCACGATCGCGGACGCCCCGTCGCAGGCGGCATCCAGGGCGGCTTCGTCGCGGACATCGATGCGATCGAGGGTAAATGCCGAATGGGTCAGGAGTGCGGCCAGGTTGAGCTCGGTGCCCTGCGACAGATTGTCGATGCCGCGCACCGTGTATCCGCGTTGCAGCAGTTCCGCCGACAGGTTCGAACCGATGAAACCGGCGGCGCCAGTGACCACGACCGTCTGACTCACCGCGCCCTCCCGGCCCAGGCCTGCTCCATCTGCGTGACACAGCGTGGTGCCGCGTGACCGTCGCCGTGGAGGGCCGGGCGGGCTGAACCTGGCCGCGCCGAGCGGACTGCCGACCGGATGCGATCGGCATCGGCGCCCACCAGCACGCCCCACCCCGATTCGACGATCTCGACCCATTCGGTTTCGTCACGGAGGATCACGCACGGCACCCCAAGGAAGTAGGCTTCCTTCTGCATGCCGCCTGAGTCGGTCAGAATCATCCGCGCGTCGCGCTCCAGCTCGATCATGTCGCGATAGCCAACCGGCTCGATCAGGCGCAGGTGCGGCGGCGGCGCCCAGGCGACGGCGTCGAGCACCTTTCTGGTTCGCGGGTGCACGGGAAACACGACAGGCTCGTCGAGCTCTTCGAGGCCCATCAGGATGGCGCGCAGGCGAGCGACGTTGTCGGTGTTCTCGGCGCGGTGCACCGTGACCAGCAGGTAGCGCCCGGCTTCGAGGCCCATGCGCGCGCGAGCTCCTGGGTCCTGCGTACGCTGGAGTATCCAGGCCAGGGCGTCAATCATCACGTCGCCCACCATGTGGACATGTGCGTGAATGCCTTCCGCCGCGAGGTTGGCGACCGCCGTTGAAGTGGAGCAGAGCAGCAGATCCGAGACGTGATCGGTCGTCACCCGGTTGATCTCTTCGGGCATGCAGCGGTTATAGCTGCGCTGACCGGCTTCGACGTGGGCCACGGGCACGCGCAGCTTGACGGCCGCGAGGGCCCCGGCGAGCGTCGAATTGGTGTCACCGTAGACCAGCACCCAGTCCGGCACCTGTTCGATGATGATCTCTTCGAGCCGCGCGAGCATGCGAGCTGTCTGTGCGCCGTGCCTGCCGGAACCGATCCCCAGATTGACGTGCGGCGACGTGAGCTCGAGATCGCGGAATTGCGCTGCCGAGAGCGCATCGTCGTAGTGCTGCCCGGTGTGCACCAGAAACTCGGTGTGCCCGGCCGCTTCGAGCGCGCGGCGGACCGGCGCGGCCTTGACGAACTGCGGGCGCGCGCCGACAACGGTCAGAACCTTCATGTGGGGGCGAGCGCCGCCGCCCGCACCGCGGCCACAACCGTCTCTTGCTGTTCATCCGACATCTCGGGGTAGAGCGGGATGGCCAGCAGTTCTTCGCTGAGCATTTCGGAGACCGGGAACGTACGCCCGGCGGCGGACGCACGGAACAGCCTGGTCTGATGCAACGGCCGTGGATAGTAGACGGCGGTCCCAATCCCGCGCTCTTTCAGCGCCCGTTCCATCGCATTCCGCTGGGCCACCCGCACCACGTACAGATGGTGAACGTGCGTTGAATCCGCGGGCTCGACTGGCGTCTGGACAGTCGAGCCCGCGAACGCCTGAGCGTAGAGGCGTGCCCGCCGGCCACGTTCCCCGTTCCACGCGTCGAGGTGTCGCAGCTTCACGCGCAGGATCGCGGCCTGAAGTTCGTCGAGCCGGCTGTTGTATCCAAGGACCTCCGGGTCGTACTTCTCCCGCCAGCCGTGGGTTCGCAGCATCCGCACCCGCTCGGCGAGTTCGGCATCGCCGGTGACCACCATGCCGCCGTCGCCGTAGCCGCCGAGGTTCTTGCTCGGAAAGAAGCTGAGGCAGCCGACGTGCCCGATCGCCCCCGTCCGGCGCCCGCGGTACATCGCGCCAAGCGCCTGCGCGTTGTCTTCGATCACTGTCAGGCGGTGCGCGGCGGCCAGGTCCATGAGCTCGCTCATGTCCACCGGCTGACCGAACAGGTGGACCGGGATGACGGCGCGCGTCCGCGGCGTGACCTGCGCGGCGATCGCCTCGAGGCTGATGCAATAGGTGACCGGATCGACATCGACCAGCACTGGCGATGCCCCGACGTGGAGCACGGCGGACGCGGTGGCGAGGAACGTGTAGTCGGGAACGATGACTTCGTCGCCAGGCCCGATGCCGAGCGCTCGGAGCGCGAGAATCAGCGCGTCGGTGCCCGAAGCCACGCCCACCGCGGACCCGACCCCGAGATAGGCGGCGATCTCGCGTTCGAGCGCTTTCGTGTTGGGCCCGAGGATGAAGTGGCCGCCCTCCAGGACGGATCGGATCGCGCCGTCGATATCGGACTGAATCGTGCGGTATTGAGCCACCAGATCGGCGAGCGGTATGGTCATGGGAGTGCGCGGGGGGGCGATGCTCGTTCAGGCGTCGGCCGGCTGAACGCCGCTATCGCGCCGGGTGTACGCGGCGCCACATTCGGCGCACATCGCGCGTGCGGTCCCGGTGCCGGCAAACGCGAGCTTCACACCGCATTGGCAGACCCAGCCGCGGGGTTTTGCGGGATTACCATAGACGAGTGCGTAGTCGGCCACGTCGCGCGTGACCACCGATCCGGCACCCACGAACGCGTACCGCCCGATGGTCGTGCCGCACACGATGGTGCTGTTGGCGCCGATCGTCGCCCCTTGCCGGAAGATCGTGCTGCGAAACTGATCGCGCCTGGGCACCTCACTCCGCGGGTTGATGACGTTGGTGCAGACCGCGGAAGGCCCGAAGAAGACATGGTCTTCGACCAGGACCCCTGCGGGCAGGAACACATTGTTCTGCAGCTTCACGTTGTCGCCGATGACCACGCCGGTCTGGACGAAGACGTTCTGGCCGAGGTTGCAGCCGCGGCCGACACGCGCGCCCGACATGATGTGCGTGAAGTGCCAGATGCGCGTGCCGGAGCCGATTTCGGCGCCGTCATCGACGCAGGCGGTCTCGTGCGCGAAATAGTCCATCACACCCGCGCCGGCGCCACGACCTCGCTGACCGAAACGGGCATGCCGGCCTGGTCCATCGACCGCTGGCTCGCCTCGAGGACGCGCAGCACCGACAGCGCGGAGGCACCGTCGGTCAGCGGCGAGGTTCGCCCGGTGACGCAGGTGAGGAAGTGTTCGCATTCGAGGAGCAATGGTTCCGTCGGGTCGATTTCGATCACGGTCTCCGCGTCGTTGCGGGGCACGGGAACGCCGTCCGGCCAATGAATGCCTTTGTCGTGGATCCGCAGCTTGCCGGTTGGCCGCGTGTCGTCGAAGACGGCCATCTTCCGCTCGCCGACGACCACCAGTCGCTGCTCCTTGTACGGGTGAAGCCAACTGACGAAGATGTGCGCCCCGACCCCGTTCGCGAACCGCAGTGTGGTGATGGTCGTGTCGGCGATTCCCGTCTGCAGATAGCTGCTGCCGATCGAGGCGACGGTTTCAGGCTCCTCACCCACCAGGGCATGGATCACTGAGAGATCGTGCGGCGCAAAGCTCCAGAGGATGTTCTCCTCGCGGCGGACCCGACCGAGGTTGAGACGGTTCGAGTACACGTACCAGAGGCGACCGAGTTCCTCGTTGGCCACGAGCTCCTGCAAGCGCGAGATCGCGGGGTGATACTGCAGGATGTGCCCGACCATCAGCACACGGTCGAGCGAGTCGGCGAGCTCGAGCAGTTCACAGCCTTCGCTGTACTGGAGAGCGAGTGGCTTCTCGACGAACACGTCCTTGCCAGCCCGTAACGCGGCGCGGGCGCCGGCGTAGTGGAGCGCGGCCGGCGTCGCCAGGACGATCGCCTGCACATCGGTGGCAAGCAGTTCGTCGAACCGGGGTGTGGTTCGCACGCCAGGGACTGAGTCGGCTTGCTGTTGCAGCGCGACCGGATCCAAATCGCACAGCCAGCGCAGTGCGCCAAGTGCATGAAACGTCCGGACCAGATTCTTTCCCCAATAGCCGCAGCCAACCACGGCGACACTGGGAGTTGGGGTGCCTTGCATCGGTTCGTTAAAGGGTGGCGCCAGTATAGTCTGAGCCTAGGGCCGGCACTCGGCTGCGGTAACTCCGCCGCATGGAGATCCACGACCCAGATGAACGACGGCCGCGCGGCGTCGCGTGGCAGCGGATCTTGTTGAACGTGAGGGAGAAGCCGACGAAGTCCATGAAGTCGACCATGCGCCAGCCGACGCCGTAGTTGGTGGCGGATATGGGGCGCGTACCGTTGCGCGCCGGCAGGTTCAGCAGCATCGCGCCCGGCATGAGGAAGATCTGCAGCCGCCCTTGACGGTCGTGGTCGTGTGCATCCAGACGACGGCGCCCGTGCTCGACTGCCACTACATCGCCGGCCACGGCGTGTCGACGACGGGCACCGAGACGAGGCAGAGGGCCGGGGCAGTCACGCCAGGTATCAAGAGCCTTACCCAACGCACCCGCCATCGACGTCGACGCTCCTGACCTCACTTAGGACTGCCCTCGTCGGCTAAATGTTGAGCTGGAACAGCCCAAACCGCTGGGCAAGAAAGGAATTACCCTGGGGTCGGCCGTTGTGGCGCTGCACTTGCACTCGGCGATCAAAACAGAACGAGGCTCACAACGGGCCGTCATCGAGGCCACGAGTCGGGCGTGTCGTTCCGATTCGAACGAGAGGCACGTATGTCCCCCCCCAATCCCCTTGCTCATCTCGATTGCGGTCCCGTCAAGCTGTCCGGAGCCGGCGATGGACTGTACGAGCGCCACCTGACCTTCGATCAGGTTGCCCCGGTGACGGCCGCCACCCCACGCGCCAAATTCGAAGCTGTCGCGCACTCGGTGCGCGACCTGCTGTCGCAGCGCTGGATCAGAACCGAGCAGACGTACCAGGCCCGGAACGTCAAGCGGGTCTACTACCTGTCGCTCGAGTTTCTGATGGGCCGCTCGCTGGCCAACAACATCACCAACCTGTTGCTCGACCCCGTGTGGAAGGAACTCTGCAAGCAGCACAGGCTCGATCCGCTCGAGATCATCGAACAGGAGCCGGACGCGGGCCTCGGCAACGGCGGGCTGGGCCGCCTGGCTGCCTGCTTCCTGGATTCGATGGCGACGCTCGGTATTCCGGGCATGGGATCCGGCCTGCGCTATGAGTACGGCATCTTTCGGCAGACCATGCGCGACGGCTGGCAACGCGAGCAGCCGGATCGCTGGCTCGCCCGCCCCGACCCGTGGGAAGTGTCCCGGCCGGACGAGGCCGTCGAAGTGCGGCTGGCCTGTTCGTTCGATATTCAGGCAGGCGCGCTCAAGACCGTCCAGGGGCGGCCGTCGACGCTGATCGGCATTCCGTACGACCGCCCGGTCGTCGGGTACGGCGGGAGGACCGTGAATACGCTGCGCCTCTGGTCGGCCGCGACCCCGGACTATTTCGACTTCCAGCAGTTCAGCGGCGGCGACTTCGTCGGCGCGCTGGCGGAGACGCTCACGGCCGAAACGCTGACGCGCGTGCTCTACCCGGACGACTCCACGACCGAAGGCAAGGGGCTGCGCTTCCTGCAGCAGTACTTCCTCGTGGCCTGCACGCTCGCCGACGCGATCCGGCGCTTCCTCGCGGCCGGTAACAACTGGTCCGCGCTGCCCGACAAGGTCGCGATGCAGCTGAACGACACGCACCCGACGCTCGCGGTCCCCGAGTTGATGCGCATTCTCCTCGACGAGGCGAAGCTCGGATGGGCCGAGGCCTGGGATCTCACGCAACGCACGCTGGCCTACACGAATCACACGCTGCTGCCGGAGGCGCTCGAGAAGTGGCCGCTGCCCTGGTTCGAGATGATGCTGCCGCGGCAGCTCGAAATCATCTACGAGATCAACGCCCGCTTCCTCGACGACGTGCGCACCCGGTTCCCCGGCGACGATGCCAGGGTCGCGCGCGTGAGCCTCATCGAGGAGGGGCTGCCGAAGAAGATCCGCATGGCGCACCTGGCCATCGTCGGGTCGCACAGCACGAACGGCGTGGCGGCGATTCACTCGGAGCTCCTCAAGCGGACGGTCGTCCCCGACTTCGCCGCGCTCTTCCCGGACCGGTTCAACAACAAGACCAACGGCGTGACCCAGCGGCGCTTCCTGCTGCTCGCGAACCCGCCGCTGGCCAGTGTGATCACCGAGGCGATCGGCGACGGCTGGATCACCGAACTGGACCGGCTGCAAGCGCTGGCGCCGCTGGCCGGCGACGCGGCGTTCCGGCGGGCGATTCGCACGGCCAAGTACGAGGCCAAGGTGCGGTTCGCCGCCTGGCTGAAAGCCGCCACCGGGCACGTGGTCGATCCCGAGTCGATCTTCGACACGCAGATCAAGCGCATCCACGAGTACAAGCGGCAGCTGCTCAATGCGCTTCACGTGGTCGTGCTCTACAACCGCCTGCGCGCGAATCCGAAACTGGACGTGCCGCCGCGCACGTTCTTCTATGCCGGCAAGGCCGCGCCGGCCTACCGCTTCGCCAAGCTGGTGATCAAGTTCATCAACAACGTCGGCGCGACGATCGACCGCGACCCGGCGATAGCGGGGCGGCTGAAGGTGGTCTTCGTGCCCGACTACACCGTCTCCATCGCCGAGCGGCTGATTCCGGCGAGCGACGTGTCGGAGCAGATCTCGACCGCCGGCTACGAAGCGAGCGGCACCGGCAACATGAAGTTCATGATGAACGGCGCGCTCACGATCGGCACCCGCGACGGCGCAACCATCGAGATGGCCGCAGCGGCGGGCGAGGAGCATTTCTTCCTGTTCGGCCTCAACGCTCAGGAGGTCGCCGACAGCCGCGGTCAGTACAGCCCCCAGTGGCATTACGACCACGATCCCGAGACGCGCGCCGCGCTCGACCTCGTTGCCGCCAACCATTTCAGCCCGAACGAGCCCGGCGTGTTCGACCCGATCCTCGACGCGCTGCTGCGCTGGGGCGACCATTACCTGCACCTCGCCGATCTCGGAAGCTACGCCGAGGCGCACACCCGGCTGGGCGAGGTGTACACAGACCAGGAGGCCTGGTCCCGCAAGGCCGTGCTCAACATTGCGGCGTCCGGCCGGTTCTCGAGCGACCGAACCATCGCCGAGTACGCCAGGGACGTGTGGCGCGCCGAGGCGTGCCCGGTGGAATGACAGGCGATCGCGGCGCTCAGCCGAGCAACCGCGGGTCGGACGGCGTGGCCGGCAGGACTCGGGAGGTGCTTCGACCGATGGGGCGGGCATCGGCCCTTGCGGGCGTGCGTCCCCTGGCCGCATCGGGGCGCGTCTTCGAGGTGAGGAACCGAACCGTGCTGGTCTCGTGCACCTCGAGCTCGGCGCGCTCGACCGCCGGCCCGAGCGGCCGATTCGCTTCGAGCAGATCCTCGACCGCGTCGGCCGGCAGCGGGCGCGAGAACAGGAAGCCCTGCGCGTGCGTACAGCCCAGCCGCTCGAGCTCGCTCGCCTGCACGTCGTCTTCGATGCCTTCCGCCACCACGCCGGTCTGGAGAGTCCGGGCCAGGGCCAGGATGCTCTCGACGATGGCGGGGCGATCGGACTGTAGCAGGCTGGTCACGAACGAGCGGTCGATCTTCAGCGCGTCGACCGGCAGCTTGTGCAGGTGGCTCAGCGACGAGAAGCCGGTACCGAAATCGTCGAGATAGATCTTGACCCCGAACTCGCGCAGCTCGCCGAGCACGCGCGCGACATCGCCGGGGCTGTCCATGAGGGCGGTTTCGGTGATCTCGAGGCGGAGGTCGCATGGTCGCATCCCCGCCTTGCGGACCGCCTCCTCGACCACCAGCAGCAGGTTCTGCTGCATCAGCTGACGGCCCGACACGTTGACGGTCATGTACTCGAGGCCGCTGCGAGGGAAGCGCCGCTGCCAGTCGGCGAATGCCGCACACGCCTGCTGCAGTACCCACGTGCCGAGCGGTTCGATCAACCCGATCTCTTCCGCAATCGGGATGAAGGTGGAGGGCGGGACCGGCTTGCCGTTCCTCGTCCAGCGCACGAGCGATTCGAAGCCGACGCACCGGCGCGAGGCCAGCGACACGATCGGCTGATAGTGCACCACGAGGTCCTGCTGATCGATGGCGCGCCGCAGGTCGTTCTCGAGCCCGAGCCGGTCCTGCACGCGCGCGTGCATGTCGGCGTCGAACAGCTCGTGGCGGGCCTTGCCGCGCGACTTGGCGTGGTACATCGCGGTATCGGCGTCGCGCATGAGGTCATCCGGACTGTCGTAGTCGCGTCCCGCGAACGCGATGCCGATGCTCGCGGACGTGAAGACCTCACGACCTCCGATCACCATGGGCGCTTTGAGCGTGTCCTGGATGCGCATGGCCACGGCGTTGGCCTGCGTCTCGTCGCTGAGCCCGTTCACGAGCACGGCGAACTCGTCGCCGCCGAGGCGGGCGAGTGCATCCCCGGGCCGCAGACACGCTTCGAGCCGCCGGGACACGGCGGTGAGCAGTTGATCGCCGACCATGTGACCGAGACTGTCGTTGACCACCTTGAAACGGTCCAGATCGAGGTAGAGCGTTGCGAACCGAAGGCCGCGACGCGCCTTCAGGTCGTCGAGACGCCGGCCGAGTTGCTCGACGAACACCGCCCGGTTGCACAGGCCGGTCAGTGGATCGTGAGTGCCGACGTTCTGGAGCTGTTCTTGAACGAGCGCTCGCTCGGTGACGTCGGTCAGCGAGCCGGCGAGGCGTAACGGCCGTTGGGTCGGCCCACGTACCACCACGGCGCGGCACTGGAACAGCCGGTAGATGGTCCCGTCGACGCGGATGCGGTGCTCGTGCTGAAAGCAGTCCGTGGAGCCCGACAAATGGGCGTCGAGCGCCGCCTTCAGCGCGCCGATGTCGTCGGCGTGGACGCGATCCAGCCACTCCTGCGGCTGGCAGAGACCGGCCGCTCCGCCCAGCCCGACCAGCGCTCGCCACCGCGCCGAGGCGTAGAGCTCGTCGCGCCGCAGGTCCCACTCCCACAGCCCGTCGTTGGCGGCGTCGGCGATCTGGGTAAAGCGCTCTTCGCTTCGCTTGAGGCGATGCTCGGCGCGCCATGTCGCGGTCACGTCGCGCCACTGCATGGTGATGCCTCTCGCACCAGGCAGGATGCGCAGGTCCACCATGCGGGTCCCACCGGGCCCCGGGAAGCCGAGGTTCGACAGCCGCACTGGCTTCTGCGTCCGTGCCGCCTCGTGGAGCGCCCGCGGGAGTTCGGTCTCCGCGAGGACTGGGACGACGCTCCAGAGTTGCCGGCCCAGGGCCCGATCGGCAGCGCAACCGAACAGGCGCTCGAGCGCGTGGTTCCACAAGGTCACGACGCCCGCTTCGTCGACCATCGAGACGCCGTGGTCGAGCGACGCCAGCGCGTCCTGACACCGGTGCTCCTGCTCGCGGCTCGCGCGGTGATCGGCGTACGCACGGTAGACGAAGTACACGGGGACGCTGGCGACCAGCCCGACGGTCCACAGCCGCCGCTCGATCAGCTCGACCACCACCACCGCCAGCCCCGCGGCCGTGAGATAGCTCGGACAGCCCGCGAGCACGACGGCGGGCCAGGCTCTGGCGAGCGGCCGTGACGAGAGCAGCGGCACCGCGATCTCGGAGACAGCGCTGAGCACCAGGCAGTACGCGAGGACCGCGGCGGCAATCGGCACCGCCTGCCACGGCCATGCGAAGCTACCGATCGTCCCGCCCAAGGCCAGATGCGTGAAGGCCGCGGCCTCGAGCGCCAGCAGGGGAGCGGTAGCGGACAGCAGCGTCTCCGCCGGACGCGACTGGCCCGGCGCCTCGCCCAGCAGCCGCGCGATCGCGCACGCGGCGCTGACAATCACCCCCGCACCCGTTCCGAGGAGCAGAAGTGCGGTGAGATCGACGACGAAGGTCGGCCGCACGGTGATCCAGTCCTCCGGCGCGGACGCCGGCCTGGGCAATGCCGGCCTGGAGCGTGCGGCCAGCAGGACGTTGGTCAGGGTGAGGGCGCCAAAGGCGATCGCCGCGGGCGTGGGCGGCCATCCGGCGAGCTCGGGCACGGCAAAGGCGCCGCTGCCGATCGCGGCGCAGACGACGAGCGCCGCTTCGCCGTAACCCAATGTGCGCGCAATCCTGGTTCCCATTGGCATGCAGGGTCTCGAATGCTCCTGAGGGAGCAACGGCTGTTCCCGCCGCGTAGCGTCGTCGCAACCGGTTACGGCATTGGGCGTTACGGAACCGCGGCTCGGCCATTCGTGAGCCACCCCCGATTACAAGGCCGAATTCGACTGAACGAATTTGAACTTTTCTGAGAGGGAACGCTGAGGCGGGTCTGAAGACCCGCGGCCACACACAGGCGAGAGCGCTCCAGGCGTGGATCCGACCGGCTCCCGCCAGAACTGGAGCACTATTCCGTGTACGATCGTGCCCGAGCCGTCCCGTGAGCCGCCGTCCCGGGGTTCACGGGAGGTAAGAAAAGGAGTCTGAATTGCGACCGCAACGTGACCGTCTGCGCCTGGCTCTGTGGGTGCTCGCGACCGGCTTGATCTCGATTGCACCTGCTGGAGCGCACCACTCGTTCGCCCCCTACGAAACGACGGTCCAGATCAAGCTCGCCGGCGTCATCACCGACTACAGGTGGGCCAACCCGCACGTCTATTTCGAAATCGATGCGCCCGATGCCACGACTGGCGCCACCCGCCACTGGCTCATCGAATGCGCGAGCACGAGCATCCTGAATCGCACCGGCTGGAAGTTCAACATGCTCAAGCCTGGCGACAAAGTGACGGTGATCGTGTCACCGCTCCGCAACGGCGAGCCGGCGGCGCTGCTGAAGCAGCTGACGCTCGCTGACGGGAAGAAATTCTCGAATGGGGCCGCGGCGGGGACGGCAACGATCGAGTGAGGCCGGTCATGAGAATCAGAGTCATCGCTGCCATCCTGGCTGCGGCCGCTACGGCCGGTGCGACCGGCTTCGCCCAGACACGCTCGGCCGGGCCCACCATCACCGGATCGTGGGAGATCTATCCGCTGCGGGGGGAAGGCTTCGGGTCAGGCGTGCCGCCGAAGACGCCGATCGCGCCGCCGAAACCGATTCCCGAGCCGCCGCTCCGCCAGCCGCACCTCGACCAGTGGCGCGCCGTGCAGGCACAGAATGCGGAGCTCACGCGCAAAGGGCTGCCGCCGCCGTCCACGGGGATGGCCTGCATGCCGGATGGGATGCCGGGCATGATGCAAGCCACCTTTCCGATGGAGATCCTCGAGACCCCGGGCCAGGTGACGATCATCGAGGAGGCGTTCAACCAGGTCCGTCGGATCTATCTCGACGCGCCAGCGCTGGCGCCGGAAGACGCCGAGCCGCGCTACGCCGGACATTCCACCGCGCGATGGGAAGGGAGCACCCTCGTCGTGAACACCGTTGGTGTCAAGGAGTCGGTGCGGTTCCGGAACGTCCCGCATTCGGCGCGCATGCGCGTCACCGAGCGAATCCGGCTGATCAACGACGAGATGCTCGAGAACCAGGTGACCGTCGACGACCCCGAGTTCTTGAGTGGGCCGTGGACGTGGACGTGGATGTACAAGCGCTGGCCGACCTACAAGATCGAAGAGTACGTGTGCGAAGACAACCGCTACTTCGCGGACCCGACGCTCCGCTATCAACGGCTGCGGGTCAATTGAGCGCGCGCGCCGCGAGGCGCGTTCAGGCGAAGAGCTCGCGATCGCGCTTCCTGGCCGGATCGTCCCAGTCCCGCTGCCACCAGGGTTTCTCCGACGGCGTTGTGGGCGGAAGCTTCAGCTCGAGAACTTTCAGCCCCTCACCCTTGGCATCCTCCTGGACGGTTCGTAACCGGTAGTGGTCGTAGAGGCGCACGGCCTCGATCATGTAACTCGTGGCCACGGTGCGGTCTTTGATCAGGAGCAGGTTCTCGCCGTTGTCACCGTCGGCGGGTTCGGAGAAATTGTAGGAGCCGAAATACACGCGGGCATCCGCCCGGTCGAAATCGAGCACCACGAACTTGTGATGCATGCGGGTGCCGCGTTCGTTGGCATCCTTGCCCGACAGGCCCGACGGTTCGGTGCGGAACGGTGCCGGCACGTTGCCCGTGAGCGCCGACGAGCGGACGATGCGCCGCTTGTTGTCCGGGCTCAGCACTTCCACGCCGAGATTGCCTTCCTTGACGCGTGCGTCGGCGATTCCCAGCGTATGGACCGTCGTGCTCGTGATCTGCTTCCCCAGCGCGGGGCCAATCGGCCCCTTCGTGGTCTGCCCGAGGAACGCCAGTGAGAAGAGCACGCAGGACTTCGCCTTGCCGATGTCTTTGCCCACCTCGGTCAACAAGCCGTTCGCCTTGCCGTGCGGTGAGTAGCCGACCTTGGCGTCGAGGCCCCCGACACCCAGGCGGTGCCACTTGGCTGGCGCCTTCGAGATCCGGAACGCCGGGGCGTTCGGCGCCGTGAAGTAGTCGTCGAACGCGGCGAAGTAGTCGTCCACGGCTTTCTTGCTGTTGACGACCACGGCGTTGTTCGACTGCACGTAGAAGCCGCGCCACGTGAAATTCGTCGAGCCGTAGAGCACCTTGTTGATGCCAGGGCCACGCACCGCGATCGACTTGTGGTGCTGCAGGTTGGCCATGTGCTGGCGGACGACGTTCGGCGTGCCGGCGCTCGTCCCGAGCCGCGCGGCCGACTGGCTCTCCGGAGTGGTCGCGTCTTTGTGATCCGTCGAGTCGTCGATGATGACGTGCAGGCGTGAGCCGAGCGCCTCGAGCCGCGAGAGGATCTCGGGAAGGTTGAGCTCGTAGGCGATGGCCCGCACCTGAGCCTTCTTCTCGATGGCGTCGTCCAGCAGCTCGCAGATCACGGAGCGGGCTTCGAATCCCATCCAGGCGTGCGCCTTGCCGGCGTTCTTGTGCGTAGCCTTGAACTGCAGCCCCTCCTGGTTGTTGTCCGGCAGCAGAGTCGAGACCTTCCCGTCGGGTGCGAACTTGTTGACGAAGGCTTGCGACGACACGAACCCTCGGGTGAAGGCGACGTTGAGTTTGCCCGGAATCGTCTCGCGCATCAGGGCGATCGAGACGGTCTGAGGCTCGCCGCGGCTCAGCGTGCCCTTCTCGTCCATGAAGCGCGGCATCACGCGATACGTGAACTTGCCTTTCATCTCGGCGTTCGCCGGGAAGTGCACCCACCGAAACTTCTGGATTGGCGCCTTGGTGCTCGGGATCGGCGGATCCGAGAATGTCTTCCGTTGTCCAGGAAAGCCGAGGCTGTTGAGTAACGGCCAGAACTCGTCCCTCCCGGGCTCGCGAAACTCGATCGAGAAGCCGACGAAGTTGCGGGGCGGCGTCCCGAGTCGCCAGTTCATCGCCAGAAGTGCCATGCCGTCGCCACGGTGCACTTTCAGGGTGAAGGGAGCCTTCGAGTTCTTGCCCGTGACCTGGAATCTGCTGGTCGCCATTTTGTCCTCACCAGACAGTCTTGACGCGTTTCGCCTCGACGATCGCCGCATCGCGGGTGATCAAGGGCAACGACAGATCGAGGGCAGCGGAGCAGATCAGCGCATCGAACGGGTCGCGCAGCGACCTCATCTCCCCCGCGTCGTACGCCTGGTTGATTTCGAGCGCGTGGGCCTGATAGGACGGGTTACTGAACAGATCGCCGAAGAACTCGCGTGCCGGACGGTGAAGGTTCACGTGCCCGCGGCTCGCGAGCAGCGTCACTTCCCATACGACGGCGACCGGCACGTAAATCAGGGCCCGCCGTTCTTCTGCAGCGGAAAACAATGCGCGCGCAGCCGCGCCCAGGCGGCGCCCGCCGCCTGCGTGGAACAGGAGCGCGTGTGTATCGGTGACGGCTGCCGATTCAACCATGTGTTCGAGTCCGGCGCGCGCGAGCTGGGCGGTTTCCCGAAACTGTGTGCGACGCCTTGGACGCACCCGGCTCCTCGTGAACTGCGATCGGCCGGCTGAGCGAGGTCTCGAACAGCGAGCGGACGTACTGGTCGGCCCGCTCCAGCCCCTGATCGTCGGACGGGATTTCAATTGTGCCAACGACCGAGCGGGAGGCCTCGAGCGCTCCGGTCGTGCGTGCTGCCGTGATCACCTCATCGAGCGCGTCGCTGAGACTGCGCCGTTTGCGGCGCGCGGCGCGGCCTCGAAGCCACAGGAGGTTGTCCTCGTCGAGCGTCACCGAGACGGGGCGCTTTGGCATGAACATATGATATCACATGAACATGCCATAAATGACTGCCCATGGGGGTTTCATCAGTTCGCGATGACCCAATCGCATATCCCCATCCTGGCCGTGGCGCTGACAAGCGCACGGGGTAACGCGCGGCTGTGTCCGGGGAGGTGTAACGAATGGCTGACCCGCGACACTTCCGCTCAGAACGCGCGAACAGCGCTTGGAGGAGTCATGACACGAATCGACGAAGTCGCCCCCGATCTCTACCGCATCAGCGTGTATGCCGAGGCCCTCGACTTGCAGTTCAACCATTTCCTGGTCCGTGACGAGGAACCGCTCCTGTTCCACACCGGCATGCGGATGATGTTCCCGGAGGTGCGAGCGGCCGTCGCCACGGTGATCGATCCGGCGAGCCTGCGCTGGATCAGCTGGAGCCACTTCGAAGTGGACGAATGCGGCGCCCTCAACGAGTGGCTGGCCGTGGCCCCCAACGCGACGCCCGTCGTCGGCGCACTCGGCGCGATGATCAACGTCGGCGATTTCTCGAACCGGGCGCCGCGCGGCCTTGCGCCCGATGAACGGCTCGAGACCGGCCGTCATCGCTTCCGTTTCATTCCCACGCCGCACCTGCCGCACGGATGGGACGCCGGTGTGCTGTTCGAAGAGGCCGACCGGGTGTTGCTGTGCTCGGACCTTCTGCATCAGATTGGCGACGTCGAACCCGTCACGAGCGGCGACATCACGGGGCGCTACCGGCACGCGCTGGCAACGTATCAGCAGTCGCCGGTGCTGATGGACTACGTGCCGTACACCGACAACACCGCCCGGCAGCTCGCCAAGCTCGCGTCGCTCGAGCCTCGCACGTTGGCGGCGATGCATGGGTCCACGTTCGTCGGCGACGGTGCCAGCGCCCTGCTCGCCAGCGCCGAGGTGATCCGCGAGGTGTCGGGCTCTCCGCTCGTCACCGGGTGAGGCGACGAGTGCCGCGTTTGACCCTGCTCGCGCCTCGGGGTAGCTTTTCCAGTGGATGCTGGCAGTTGATGCGAGCGACGGCGAGCTGGCCGGGATGGTGGCCGGCCGCCCTGCGGGGCAGGCGGAGGAAGCGGAGGCCGAGCTCTATCGCCGTTTCGCGTTCCGGATCCGGTTGTACGGGCTTCGTCACCTCGGCGACGAGGACCGGGCGCTGGATCTCGTGCAGCAGGTGATGCTGGTGACGATCGAGAAACTACGGCAAGGAGCGGTGCGGGATGGCAATCAGATCGGGTCCTTCATCCTGGGCACGAGCCGGACGATGGCCATCGATCTGAAGCGGAAGGAACGTCGCCGCGAACGATTGCGCGAGGCCTTTCGACCGCACGCTACGGTGGCCGCGGAGCCGGATGCGGCGCTCGACCTCGACCGCGTCGAGTCGTGCCTCGCGCAGTTGGGCGAGCGCGACCGTGCCGTGCTGTTTCTGGCCTTCTACGCGGAATGCGCGGCCGCCGCGATCGCGGGCGAGATGGGCATCAGCGAGGGCAATGTCCGAGTGGTTCGTCACCGTGCGCTCGCGCGGCTGCGCGCCTGCGTCATGGCCAGCAGGCAGACTTCATGAGCGTGGAGTGCGCCACTCCCATCGCCGACGAGACGCTCGCCGACTACTGGACGGGCGATCTTGCGACCGCCGACGCGGTTGCGGTCGAGGATCACGTCTTCGCCTGTTCGACCTGCGCGCGGCGGCTCGACGCGGTCGCATCGCTCGGTGAGGGGCTGGCATCGCTGGCGCGGCAGGGGCGTATTTCCGGCGTCATTTCGCACGCCCTGCTCAACCGCCTGCAGCGCGACGGTGTCATCGTGCGCGTCTACACCCTGTCGCCTGGCGACAGGGTGCCCTGCGCCGTCTTTCCCGGCGACGACGTCGTGGTCGTGGCGATGCGGGCCGACCTCTCGGGCGTGCGGACGGTGACCCTGCGTGCCTCCGGACCCGGTGACGTCACGGTGGCCGAGATCGAGGACGTGCCCGTGTCCAGGTCCGGCGACGTGCTGTGGGCCACGCCCGGCGCTGTAATCAGGCAGATGCCTTCACAGCAAGTCCATCTGACGCTGCGCGCGGCGGACCGGGAGGGCGTGCTGGGTGAATACGTCCTCGATCATGCCGGAACGGGCTGATAATCAGCCATGGGCAGACGACACGTGTTCGCGTTCGGCGCCGCGCTCGTGGCGGCGTGGTCGCTCGGCGCGCAGGCACCGGTGCCAGACCGGCTGCCTGACTGGACGGCGCTACGCCCCGAAATCCTCAACCGCTATCGCGATCTGATACGCATCGACAGCACGCCCGGGCGCGAAACGCTGGTCGTCAACTACCTCAAGCAGGTACTCGAGGCCGAAGGCATCCCGACGCAGACGTTCGCGCTCGACCCGAACCGCGCCAATCTCGTCGCGCGTCTGAAGGGCAACGGCTCGAAGCGGCCGCTGCTCATCCTCGCGCACACCGACGTCGTCCCCGTGCAGCGCGAGAAGTGGCCGGTCGATCCGTTTGGGGCCGAGCTCAAGGACGGCTACATCTGGGGCCGCGGCAGCAAGGACGACAAGCCGGTGCTGGCGGCGAACCTGATGACCATGCTGCTGCTCAAGCGCCGCGGCGTGCCGCTCGATCGCGACGTGATCTTCCTCGCCGAATCCGCCGAGGAGGCCGATACGACGGGCGCCGGCATCAACTTCATGGTGCGTGAGCACTTCGACACCATCGACGCGGAGTTCGCCATCACCGAAGGCGGCGGCGCCACCCAGGACGGATCGGCGGTGACGCGGGTGAGTCTCGGGACGGCCGAGAAGCTGCCGGCGCGCGCGCGGCTGGTTGCCACCGGAACCGCGGGGCACGGGTCGGTGCCGCGCCTCGACAATCCACTGCTGCACCTGGCCGCCGCGCTCGACAAGCTGGGGCGCTGGCAGACGCCCATGCGCCTCAACGACACGACACGCACATACTTCGAGCGGCTGGCCACGATCGCCCCGGCGGAGCGCGCGACCGTGTACCGGACACTCCTGGACCGGAACGCCACGTCGGCCGCGCTGGCCAGCGCGCAGCGCTACCTCCAGGAGCACGACCCGGCGGCCTATTCGATGCTCCGCACCTCGATCGTGCCGACGATCCTGAAGGCCGGCGTGGGCGCGAACGTCATCCCGTCGGAAGCGGAAGCCACGCTCGACATCCGCGCGCTGCCCGGCGAGGACATCGAGCGGTTCTACGCGCAGATGGCCGAGGTCATCGCCGACCCCGCGGTCAAGGTGGTCCCGATTCCGCAGCTACGCCCGCCGTCGCCGGCCTCGCGGATCGATACCGAAATGTACCGCGTGCTCGAACAGGTGGCGCGGCGGATGTATCCCGGAGCCACGGTGCTGCCCGGCATGTCCACCGGTGCGAGCGATCAGGCGCAGCTGCGCGCGAAGGGCATTCAATCGTACGGCATCGGTCCCGCCTCCACCGAGGCCGATGCCCTCAACTATCCCGCGCACGGCGACGTCGAACGTCTGGCCGAGTCGTCCCTGTACCCGTTCGTGCAGTACGTGTGGAACGTGGTGACCGAGGTCGCGGCGCGCAAATAAGCCTCCGACCTGGCGGCTACGGTCGCTTTCGCGGTACCTCCGCACGAAACGAGACGCGGAATCCGCGCTTGATCAGCGTGTAGACCAGTGCGGCAGCCACGGCCAGCGCGGCGCCCGGCAGTCCGTATTGAGCCAGGACTCCAAAATCCATGGATCTACTGTTGATCCCGCCGCTGACACCCCAGGTCACGCGCGAACCCGTTGATACGTCGAGGGTTGCGCGCCCATAACTTTCCGCCCCTTCGGTCCGTTCCTATGATCGGATACACGGGTTCGGGAGCAGCGTGACGGCCACCATCGAGCAGGACGACGAGCGGGCACTCATCGCGGCGGCGCAGGCCGATCCGGCGCGCTTCGAGGACCTCTACGACCGCTACGTCCACCGCGTCTACGGCTTCGTCAGCCGGCGGGTCGGCAACCGCGCCGAGGCCGAGGACATCACGTCCGCGGTGTTCGAGCAGGCGCTTTCGAGCCTGCCGCGGTTCGAGTGGCGTGGTGTGCCCTTCGCAGCCTGGCTGATCCGCATCGCGGCCAACGCCCTCGCCGATCACTGGCGGCGCGCGGCCCGCGAAGCCGGCGAGCCGTCGCCCGAGGCGGTGGCCGATGCCGGGGAGATGGCGGCGGTCGAACGGCGCGCGATGCTCTTCCAGCTGGTCGAGCGGCTGCCGGACTTGCAGCGGCGCGTGATCGAGCTGCGGTTCGGCGAGGAGAAGAGCATCCGCGACGTCGCGACCGCGCTCGGCCGCTCCGAGGGCGCCGTCAAGCAGCTGCAGCTTCGCGCGCTGGAAAACCTGCGGAAGGAGATGCGCCATGGCTGAAACACTCAGCGGCCGTCTCGATCGCATGGTGGACACGATTCTCGCGCGCGGCGACGCCACCGCGGCGCTGCAGGACCCGGAGCTCGCGCCGTTCGCCGGGCTCGTGGTGGAGATGCGGCACTATCCGGACCCGCGGTTCACGGCCGGCCTCAAGGCCCGCCTGAAAGAGAGGACGACGATGGCCACAGCAGTCGCGACTGCGCCGACAACCACCCGCGCCCGCGAGGGCTTCACGACGATCACACCCTACATGCGCGCGCGAGACGCCGGGCTCACCGATTTTCTCAAGCAGGTGTTCGGGGCAGTGGAGACCGAGACCACGACGACGCCGGGAGGCGTGCACCGCGAGCTGCGAGTTGGCGACTCGATGCTGATGATCGGGGAGAGCGCTCAGGAAAACGTGGTGCCGGTGCGGCCGAGCGCGTACCACGTCTACGTCGACGACGTGGACGCGACGTTTGCGCGGGCGCTCGCGGCCGGCGCTACGTCGATGGGGGAGCCGGCCGATCGACCGTACGGCGAGCGGTCCGGATATATCCGTGATGCGGCCGGCAACTACTGGTACATCGCCCGGAGCCTCGGGACGGCGGCGGTGCCGGAGGGGCTCCGAACCGTCACGCCGTACCTGCACCCGCAGGGTGCGCAGGCCTATATCGAGTTCCTGAAGCAGGCCTTCGGCGCGGTCGAGGAGGCGCGGCACCTGGATCCCGGCGGCCGGGTGATGCATGCGCAGGTGCGCATCGGCAACGCGGTTCTCGAACTCGGTGAGCCCGATCCGGCGGCGCCGATGCCGACCACGTTCTATCTCTACGTGGACGACGCCGACGCCTTGTATGAACGGGCGGTGGCGGCGGGCGCGACTTCTGTCGCGCCGCCGGCGGATCAGTGGTACGGCGACCGCGTTGCGAGCGTCACCGACTCGATGGGGAACCTGTGGTACATCGCGCGGCCGGCGTAACCGGCGTGCGTTGGCGTTACGGGACGACCGCGACCTTCTTCCGCGGGCTCGGGATCGTGATCCGGACCTCGGTGACGTTCGGGTAGCGGTTCAGCCCCTCATCGAAGATCGGTGAGAACTCGCCAGTGTTGATCGACACGCGGACGATGTAGTCGCCCTCCGGTACGCCCGTGATGTCGATCCACTGGCCCACCAGCTGCTTGTAGTACCAGTCGCCCCAGCCCGACGTGATGCCCTGGTCGTGGCACTCGTAGCCTTCACTCTTGCCCCCGTCTTCGTACTTGAACGAGTCCTCGAAGCAGAAGCCCTGCTTGGTGCCGGCCACGACGACCGTGCCATCGAGCGTCAGCAGCTCGTAAATCGAGAAGTACCGGATGTGGTAGTGCCCGTGACACTGGTGGTAGACGAAGTACGGCGCGTAGGGGTTGTTCGGGTCGCTCCGATCGCCGACGACGAGGTCGCCGTCGCCGCGGTTCATGAGCACGGTGTCGAAGCGCAGCAGCCGGCGATAGCCGGGTGCGCCGACGACGCCTTCGGCGATGGCGCAGTCGTCAGGCGCGAAGTTGCGATCGACGATCTCCATCTGGGCCACGAAGCGCTGCGGATCCACCGCGAGGTCGGGTTTGCCGCCGTTGTCGTAGATGGGGAAGTCGCGGGCGACGCTGGTGCGCTGCGCGAAGCCCTCGGCTGGCAGCAGCAGAGCGGTCGCGGCGACCACAAGACAGAGTGAACGGGTCATGGGAATCGAAAGAGGCATGTCATCTCCTGAGCGGGTCCGCCCCGGGGAGCCACGACGCTCGTGGAACGGGGGGCCAACGTTCGAGAATACCTCAGCCATATCAATTGAATACGGGCCGGTGCAGCCCTGTGCAGGCGTGCGGCCGGAGCGCGAGCAAAATAGCCAGGAATTTGTGTGGCCCCGGCGCACATCGACGCTGTCCGGACGACCCGTTCCGCGCTAGGATTGGCCAGCCGTTCATCCCAGGGGCCGACCACGTCGACGGCAGGGAGGCACTGCATGGCCACGTACCGGTTGTCCGTTACCGGTGTTCTTGCTGGGGTCTTCGTCGCAGGTGTCGCACTCACGCCGCGTTTGTCGGCCGAGTCCACGGCCCCCGCACAGGTGACGTTTTCGAAGGACGTCGCCCCGATCTTCCAGGCCAAGTGCCAGGAGTGTCATCAGCCGAACTCGATCGCGCCGATGTCGCTCATCACGTTCCAGGAGGCGCGGCCGTGGGCGCGCGCCATCAAGGAACGCGTGGCCGCGCGCCAGATGCCGCCTTGGCACATCGATCCGAGCGTCGGCGTGCAGCACTTCAAGAACGACATGTCGCTCAGCGACGCGCAGATCGCGACCATCGTGAGCTGGGTGGATGCGGGTGCGCCGCAAGGCGACCCACGCGACATGCCGCCGCCCAAGCCGATCGTCACCGACAACGAGTGGCAGGGCGTCAAGGACGGCTTCGGGCCGCCGGATCTCGTGATCCGCTCGTCGGAGTACACGATGCCGGCCAAGCACCAGGACGTGTGGTACCGGCCGACGACCGACCTCCCGCTCACCGAACCGCGCTGGGCGAAGATGGTCGAGATCCGGCCCACGACGCTCCAGGGCCGCCGCATCGTGCACCACTCGATCGCCTACCTGGTGCTCAACAACGATCCCGACGCCGTGAACACCGGGACGGCGAACGGCGGCGTCCGCGACTTCGCCGATGTCGTCAACCGCCGGCCGCAGTTGATGGAGTGGGCGATCGGCAAGGGCTACGATCTGTTCAGCGAGGGCACGGGCCGGCTGTTGCTGCCCGGCGAGAAGATCTCGTGGGACCAGCACCTGCATGCGGTCGGCGAGGAGATCACCTCGGGCTCCGAGATCGGCATCTGGCTGTATCCGAAAGGGCAGGAGCCGAAGAAGCGCAGCTACCTGGTGGGGTTCACCGGCCTGCGGCAGCGCGAGTTCGTGGACATTCCGCCCAACTCGGTGGCCCACACCGAAGGCTTCACGGTGTTGAAGGAGAACACGCTCATCACCAACTTCCAGCCGCATTTCCACCTGCGCGGCAAGGCGATGCAGGTCGAGGCCATCCTGCCCGACGGCACCAACCAGATCGTGAGCTACGTCGGGAAGTTCAATTTCAACTGGATGACCAACTACATCTACGCCGACGACGCGGCCCCGGTCTTTCCCAAAGGGACGGTCATCCACGTGAGCGCGTGGTACGACAACACCAAAGCCAACAAGTTCAATCCCGATCCCGATCAGTGGGTGGGTTACGGCGATCGCACGGTGGACGAGATGGCCCACGCCTGGATGAACGTGGTGTATCTCGACGACGCCGAGTACAAAGATCTGGTGGCGAAGCGGAAAGGCGTGGGCGTCGTGCCCGTGGCCGCGGCCGCATCGCGTCCCTAGTCGCGCGCATGCGGAGCGTCCGGCGCCGGCTGGTGTGGGTGCTCAGCGCCCTTGTGGCGGTGTGCGCGCTGCCGTCGGCGCAGCAGCTGCCGAGCGAGCCGCGCCGGCAGTTCGGCACCAGCGTCACGGGCGCGTACGAAGGCTGGTTCGAGAACGCCGACGGCAGCCGCACGTTCCTGATCGGCTATCTCAATCGCAACAGCACACGGGAGGTCGACGTTCCCATCGGCCCCGACAACCGCATTGAGCCGGGCGGGCCCGACCAGGGGCAGCCGACGCATTTCCTGCCCGGCCGCCAGTGGGGCATCTTCACGGTGACGGTGCCGAAGGAGTTCACGAGCCCCGAGCAGCGGCTCACGTGGACGATCGCGGCCAACGGCCAGGCTACGAGCATCCCGCTGCGCCTCCATCCCGACTACAACATCAACCCGTTCAGCGACGTGGCGGTGAAGAACACGCCGCCGGCCATCCGTCTCGCCGAGGCGGGGCCCGACACGAAAGGGCCGCTCGCGCTGCTCGCCGCGGCGCCGGCGCGCACGACCGCGAAGGGCGCCCCCCTGCTGCTGCCGCTATGGGCCGCCGACGACGGGAAGTTCTCCAGCGCCACGATGGCGCCGCCGCGGACCCTGCCCGCCCCGGTGGTGCTGATCTGGTCGAAGTATCGCGGTCCCGGCACGGTGACGTTCGACAAGACGGCTCCGGCGATGGACATCCTCGCCGGCGGCGCCCTCAACGTCCCGTTCCGCGGCAAGGCCACCGCCACCGCCCGCTTCAGCGAGCCGGGCGACTACGTGCTGCACGTCACCGCCAACGACTTCTCCGGCGAAGGCGGTTCCGGCGAGCTGTGCTGCTGGTCCACGGCGCTCGTGAAGGTACACGTCCAGCCATAACCCGCCAGAGGTTTGTGCGGGCGCGTCCGTCCTGTTACAACCAGGGCATGGATGCGATCGTCGTTCCTCTGTCCTTTGCCGACCTGCTGGGCCGCTTGCTCCTGGCGACGCTTTTTGGTGCGCTCATTGGCCTGAACCGCGAGCGCGAAGGCAAGCCCGCCGGCCTGCGCACGCACGCGCTGGTCGCGCTCGGCGCGGCGATGTTGACGATCGTCGGGCTGCTGCTGCAGGTGAGCGACGCCGCGGCGCCCAGCCGTGTGTTGCAGGGCATCGTCGCGGGCGTCGGCTTCATTGGCGCCGGAACCATTCTCCACCGCGACGATGCGCGGGGGGCGCACGGGCTGACCACGGCGGCCGCGATCTGGATCGTGGCCGCCATCGGCGTCGCCGCCGGTGCCGGGCTGTGGCGCACCGCCGCCAGCGCGCTCGTCGTGGCGCTGGCCCTCCTCATCGGGGGCGAAGCCGTGGACCGCTGGATCCATCGCGACCGGGGGCGCCCCTGACCGCTTGTCCGTTCGTGTTCGACCGGCTCAGAACTGCAGCTTGTCGACGAAGGCGACGACGAGCTGGTTGAACTCGTCCGGCTTCTCCATCATCAGGAAGTGCCCGGTGCCGGTCACCTGGGTCTGCTCGTACTTGGGCAGGGCCTTCCGCGTCTCGTCGAGCTTCGGCAGCTGCTGGTTGGTGCCGGCCCAGACCGCCAGCGCCGGCATCGGCGTCACGTCGTCCTTGCGCAGCGCCGGGTCCATCATCGATCCCATCGCGCCGATCGCCGTTGCCTCGGGCGCACCGAGCATCATCGTCAGGATCTTCTGCTGCAGGTCCGGCGGCGTCTGCGGTGTGAACATGCTGCGGATCATGCCTTCGCGGGCCTTGCGCCCCTCGGCACCCGTCAGGACGGGCGGCTTGAAATCGCTGGGGAACTGCCGCATGTCGAGCGGCCCGTCCACCGCAATCAGGCCGGCGACGTGATCGGGATACAGCCGCGCGTACTGCCGGATGACCGGCGCGCCCATGCTGTGGCCGACCAGGACGATCTTGTTGGCGCGCGCCTCGGCGCGCACCGCTTCGACGGCGCGGGCGAAGAGATCCATCGAGAACTTGCCGTTCGCGGGGGCCCCGCTTCGGCCGTGCCCTGGTAGATCGAGCGTGATGACGCGGTACTTCTTCGCCAGCACCGGCACCTGCCCCGCCCACGACGACTCGTCGCACGTCCACCCGTGCACGAGGACCAGCGTCGCTGGACCCGTCCCGGTGGTCGTCGAATGAATGTTGAGGCCATCAACCGAGGCGGCCGACGCAGTGGCGGCCAAGACAAACGAGAAGCCGACGACACACAGCCAGCGCATGGAACCTCCTCCACTCACATCGCGGTGCGGGGGATAACCTGCGCACTGTACTCCTGTTCGGTTCCGATCCTTCGTAGGGGCCGCCTTCAGGCGGCCCAGGGCCGGCTGAAGCCGGCCCCCACGTCAGCCTTCGCGAGGGTCGTGGTCGCTCGCCGGCGTTCCCACGATCGCCTCGATGCGCTGCTTCATGTCGCGGAACCGCGGGTCGTGCTTGAACTGCCAGTACACGGCCACGATCCAGAATTTCTCGTCCGGTGTGGTCGGGCCGCCGCGATCGAGGATGCCGTTGGTGTAGCCCAGCATGTAGCGCCCCCAGTGCGGGCGCCCGCCGTCGATGTCGATGAACCCATATTCATCCGACAGCGTCCAGCTCGCATACGCACCGCCCGCCTTGGCGTGCACCCTGGGATCGGCAGCCAGGGCGGCGATCGCGCGGCCGACGAAACACGGCGTTTCCGACGCTTCGAACCCTTGCACCTTGGCGTCGCGCCAGTTCGCTTCGGTCACGCCGAAGCGCTCGAGCATCGCCTCCGATCGCAGAAAGCCTGGCGTCACGGCCAGTGCCGTCACGCCGGTGCCTTGCAGATCCTCGGCCATGTCCAACGCGAGCCGGATGGCGCCTGTCTTGGCCAGATCGTAGTAGAGCGTGCCGCGATAGCCGGGATGGTCGCCATCGGTGATCTCGACCACGAGCCCCGACTTCTGCTCGATCATCAGCGGCACGCCGTAGCGGCTGGTGAGGATGTGCGTGCGCACCGCGCTGTCGAGGATCGCGAACCCCTTGACCGGATCCAGCGCCCAGAACTTCGTGCCCCATTCGGTGAGGTCGTCGCCGCCCCAGATGTCGTTCACCAGCACGTCGAGCCGCCCCGCCTCGTCCTTGATGCGCGTGAACAGGCGCTGCACCTGCGCCGGGTCGGTGTGATCCGTCTGCAACGCGATGCCGCGCCCGCCTGCTGCGGTCACCAGCGCGGCCGTCTCGTCGATGGTCTCGGGCCGGTTCGGCGTCGCCGGGTGCCCGGCGATGCTGCGGCCCGAGCAGTACACCGTGGCGCCCGCCTCGCCGAGCATGCGCGCGATGCCGCGCCCCGCGCCCCGCGTGGCCCCCGCGACCACGGCGACACGTCCTTCAAGTGGTTTGGTCATCTTTTTCGTAGGGGCCGCCTTCAGGCGGCCCAGGGCCGGCTAAAGCCGGCCCCCACGTCGATTACAACGTACGAACTCACAACAACGTCCCTCTCAGCACCACCACCGCCACCGAGAAGTAGATCACGAGACCGGTCACGTCCACCAGCGTCGCCACAAACGGCGCCGACGACGTTGCCGGGTCGAAGCCGAGGCGCCGCATCAGGAACGGCAGCAGCGATCCGCTCAGCGTGCCCCACAGCACCACGCCCACGAGTGAGACCGACACGGTGATGCCGACGAGCAGCCAGTGCTCGCCGTAGACAGGGGAGAACGCCGACCAGACGGCGATGCGGAGGAAGCCGATGCTGCCCAGGATCAGGCCGAGCACGAGCCCGGCCAGCAATTCGCGTCGCATCACGCGCCACCAGTCCGCCACCTCCACCTCGCCGAGCGCGAGGGCGCGAATTACCAGGGTGGACGCCTGCGACCCGGAGTTGCCGCCGCTCGAGATGATGAGCGGGACGAACAGCGCCAGGATGACGGCGCGCGAGATCTCGGCCTCGAAGGCGCCCATCGCGGTCGCGGTGAGCATTTCGCCGATGAAGAGCACCATGAGCCAGCCGGCGCGTTTCTGCATCATCTGCCAGAACGACGTCTGCATGTAGGGCTCGTCGAGCGCCTCCGATCCCCCGATGCGCTGGATCTCGCGGGTGGCGGTCGCCTCGGCCACGTCGAGCACGTCGTCGATGGTGACGATGCCGATGAGCATGCCGGCCGTGTCGGTCACCGGCAGCGCGCTGCGATCGTACTGGCGGAAGACGGCCACGGCCGCGTCCTGATCGTCGGTGGCGGTCAGCGTGACGAAGCGGCGATCCATCAACTCGACCATGCGTTTGTCCAACGGAGCCAGGAGGAGCTCGCGGATACGGATGTCGTCGACGAGGAGGCCCTGGTCGTCCACCACGTAGATGACGTTGAGCGTCTCGCTGTCCTGGCCGTGGTTGCGCACGTAGTCGAGCACTTCCTGGACGCTCCAGTGCTCGCGCACCGCCACGTAGTTAGGCGTCATCAGGCGCCCGACCGAGCGTTCCGGATAGCCGAGGAGGGTGAGCGCCACCGAGCGCTCGGCCGGCGTCAGCAAGGAGAGGAGCTGGCGTGTCGCCGCGGCAGGCAGTTCTTCGAGGAACTGGGTGCGGTCGTCCGGCGCCATGTTGTTGAGCAACGCCGCGATGTCTTCCTGCGCCATGGCCTTGAGCAGGCCTTCCATGGCGTCCTGCGAGAGGTATTCGAAGACCGCCGCGGCGTCCTTGCGGGGCAGCACGCGGAACACCACGACCTGGTCCTCGATGCTGAGCGAGGTGAGGAGCTCGGCGACGTCGCCCGCGTGCCGGTTGCGGAGCAGGTCGCGCAGGCGGCCGTACTCTTTCGTCTGCAGGATGGCCGCGAGCTCGTCGGCGGGGCGGGCCACGTTGCGGATCGCCGCAAGCGCGTCGTCCCGAGAAGGGCCGGTGAGTTGTTGTTCCATTTGGGTGAGCGCCGCGCGAACGACGTCGTGGTGGTGGACGTGCGGCCCGACGGCCTTGACGGCGTCGAGCCACACCCGGTGAATCAGATCGAGATCGACGGGCCTGAGAGAGGGCGGGTGGGCGCCGATGTGGTAGGTGTCGGTGCGGCCGCTGCGGTGCGCGATGACGAGGCGGGCGGTGCGAGCCTCCGCCTTGTCGGCGCGCTCCCAGGCCTCGCCGAGGAGGCGCGCCTGATCGGTGCCCGACAGCGTGGACGACTCGCCGACGAACACCTCCGACGCCTGCAGCTGCAGCATCGTGGTGACGATGGCGTCCACCACGTTGCGCGCGAGCACGACGATGGGGCGCACCGGCTGTCCCAGCCGCTCCGCCATCGCTGCGGTGGCCTCGAACAGCTTCCGTTCCTGCGCCGTGGGCCCGGGGCCGGCGTCGGCCGGCGAGGCCATCTCCGGGTTGAGCAGGCGCACGCTCATGATCACCACGTCGCGATCGCCGGCCGATTTCAGCGCGGCGGCGACGTGATCGAGCGCGTGCGGGTTGCGGACCGGTACGAGCACGCAGCCCGGGCGCGTGCCGAGCTGAGCGGGCGACACCTGCGCGTCGCTCAGGACGTCGAACGTCGGCTGCGGCTCGTCGGGTGCCTCGGGTTCGACGGTGCGGCCGGTCGTGAGCAGCAGGACGGCGATGACGACGAGCAGCGTGGCGGCGGCGACGGCCGGAGCGTCACCCGAGACGAGCGCGGTCAGCGCGGCGCCCGCGAGTACCGTGCCCGAGCCGATCGGGCCGAGTGCCACCTCGCGGCGGCCGGCCCGAACGGTGAGAGGCACGCGGTACGGCAGGTCCCTGTGGACGCTTCGCAGACGCACCAGCGCGGCGATCTTGATCAGCAGATACGCCGCGATCGTCACGGCGAACGCCCGCGCCAGCCATTCGACGCGCCCGCCGGCCAGCACGATGACGAACACGGTGCCGGCGGCGGTGGTGTCGATGAGGCGCACCGGCGTGCCCAGGCGGTGGTGCAGCTCCACGAGTCCGCCGGGAAGCGCCCCCTCGATCGAGAGACGTTGGAGCAGGGCCTCCACGTCGCCCATCGACAGGAAGATGCCGGGCACGAGCAGCAGCACGGCCGCAGTGGCGAGCGCGATGGCGAACGCGCCTTGTACCCACGGCGGCGCTGTGAGGTGCAACGCGAGGCCGGCCAGCGGCGTGCTGGTCCAGGCGGCAAGCTCCGCGGGCGTGACGAGGAGCACGTAGCAGACCGTGCCGGTAATGCCCAGGCTGGCCGTCACCACGCCCACGAGCATCCGCGTGCGCCGCAGCGACGCCAGCCGGGGCGGCGCGAACTCGTGCGCGACACGCGACAACGCGTCGCCGCCGCCGATCGCCGGCAGCGTCAGGATGAGCGCCGACCACCAGAAGATGAGCGCGTCCAGCACCGGCACCGAGGTCAGGCGCGGCGCGGACGGGAACTGCAGCAGGACGCTGGCGGGCACCGATGCGTGGCGCAGACTGGCCGCAGCCCAGACGGTGAGCGCGATCAGGATCGCCACGGCCACCCAGACCCCGCGCGCCACGAGGTCTCGCGGCCACCCCAGGCCAATACGGGTGCGCATCCACAGCAGCCCGATGACCGCCACGCCGATCACCGTGGCCAGTTCCTGGCCGGCCACCGCTCCGGCCACGGTGCCGCGCAGCCGCGGCGCGAGAACGAGGGCCACGTACTGCCCCGTGACCACGGCGGCGAGCGCCGCAAACACGGTCCGGTCGACGACGGCCACGGCGGCCGCCACGCGACCCGCCCGCGGACCGAAAGCCTGTTGCACCCTCGACGCCGTGCCGCCGGGAATGAGCAGCGCCCAGCTCTCGATGTCGATGGCGCGGGCGAACCAGCCGACCACCGCGGTGGCGAGGACGGCCCACACCGTCTGCGGTCCGAGCACCGGCGCGGCGACTCCCGCGACGAAGAAGAGGCCAGCCCCGAGCTGCGCGATGGCCAGCGCCGCCGCCTTCCACACCGATACGAACGACAGCACGGCCGGGGTGGACATCACCACCCGGACCGGATACGGCGTGCGAAGGCGCGGCGTCAGCGGCATCGTGGCTGCGGGTCTTCAAACCCGCCTCTCGAGCGCCTCTAGCGTGTTCCGTCGTGGGCGCTGTCTGCAAGCGACAGCTTTGCGGTCGTGCTACGGCTGCACCGGCGCGCCTCGCACCGGGCCGGGTACGGCCAGCGAGAACCGCGCCCCGCCGCCCGCCACGTTCTCGGCCCACGCCGATCCGCCAGCGGCCTGGATCAGGCCACGCGCGATCGCGAGTCCCATCCCGGTGCCGTGCGTTGCCGGGGTGACCGCGGACCCGCGATAGAAGCGCTCGAACACCCGTTCGATGTCCGCGGGATCGAGGCCAGGACCCTGATCGGTGACCGACAGCCGCAGGCCGCCGTGCTCGACGCGCCCGGCAGCGACGATGGGTCCACCGGCGGGCGAGTAGCGGGCGGCGTTCTCCAGCATGTGCGACAGGGCCCTGGCGGTCAGCCGCGGATCCACATGCACCTCCTGATCGCCGGCGGTCTCGATCCGGAGGTGATGACCCTCGAGCGTTCGCCGTACATGCGCCACCGCCACGTCGATGACCTCTGCAGCGCTGACCCATTGCCGCTCGACTTTCATGGCGCCGGCGTCGATCTGGGCCATTTCGAGGACATTTTCGACGAGCAGGGACAACCGCTCGAGTTCCATCACCGCGGCGCGGCTCTGGGTGTCCCGCTCCTCCTCGCTCAGCCGGCCGCGAAGATTCTCGACCGCGAGGCGGATCGCGGTGAGGGGGGTGCGCATGTCGTGGCTCATGGATGCCAGCAGCGTTTCGGCGAGCCTGGCGCGCGCACGCTCCTGCGCCGACGCCGACAGCTTGCTGGCCACGACGGCCACGGCGAGAAACACGGCGAGCACGACCCAGTTCTGCGGATCGGCGACGAAGAACGAACCCACCGGCTGGATGAAGAAGAAGTTGAAGGCCAGCATCGACACGACGGACGTCACCACCGCGACTCGCAGACGGGCAAAGGTGGCAGTGGCCAGGACGATCAGCAGGAGCAGCAGAGCGACCGTCGTGGTGCTGACGCCCGGGATGCTGCGCAGCAGTTCGACCGCGGTCGCGACACCGGCCAGCCCGCCGAGCATGACGACGGTGTCGCGGCGGATGGCGTCAGGCACGGAGCTTCATTCTGACACCAGCCATCAACGCCGCCTCGGGGTCTTACGCCTGACTGGCGGCGTTTCCCAGCGGTACGACCTGGATGGTGGCGTCGCGCACTTCCTCGAGGAACCGGTTGAGCGTGGACCCCTTGAGGAGAATTTCCCATCGCGTCCGGGCACTCTGCCCGAACACGACGTGGGTGATGCCTTCCCGCTTGGCGAAGGCGACGAGCCCGTCGGCGGGCCGGTCGGCACGCACCCGAACCACGGTGGCGCCAAGCTCCTCGGCCAGGGCGATGTTCTCCCGCAGCGCCGCCTGGTCGCGAGCCTTGATCTGCCCCGGCGACTCGCGCGGCGTCTCGACGTACACCGCGTACCAGCGCGCGCCCAGCCGTCCGGCAATCCGGGCCCCGATGCGGAGCACGCGCGGTGCGTCCGCGTTCGAGCTCATACACACCATCACGCGTTCGGGGATGAGTGCGGGTTCCAGCCCCTCGCGCTGCCGGCGTGAGGCCGCCTTTTCGCCGACCTCGTCAGCGACGGCGCGCAGAGCCAGCTCGCGCAGGGTTGCCAGGTTGGTTTCGCGAAAGAAGTTCGAGAGCGCCTGCTCGACCTTCTCCGGCTTGTAGACCTTGCCCTGGCGGAGGCGTGTCCGGAGCTCCTCGACGGTGACGTCGACGTTGACCACTTCGTCGGCGCGGTCGAGCACGGTGTCGGGGACCGTCTCGCGGACGCGCACGCCGGTGACCCGGCCGACGGCGTCGTTGAGCGTTTCGAGGTGCTGGATGTTGACGGCGGTTAGCACGCCGATGCCGGCGTCGAGAATCTCGAGCACATCCTGATAGCGCTTCTCGTGCCGGCCGCCTGGCGCGTTGGTGTGTGCGAGCTCGTCGACGACGCAGAGCTGCGGCTTGCGCGCGATGATCGCCGCGACGTCCATTTCCTCGAGTACCACGCCGCGATAGTCAACGCGCCGCCGAGGGACGATCTCGAGGTCGGCGAGCCTGGCCTCGGTCTCCGCGCGCCCGTGGGTTTCCACGAAGCCGACCACCACGTCCACGCCCTCCCGACGGAACGCGTGCGCGTCCTCGATCATCGAGTAGGTCTTGCCGACTCCCGGCGCGGCGCCAATGTAGATGCGCAGGCGGGCGCCCTGCGCGGTCTGCAGCTTCGCGAGCACCTGATCGCCCGTCGGCCGTGTCTCCTCCGCCACCGCTCGATCGTAACGTGCAGCCCGGACTGGCACTTACGGCTTTACGAACTCTTTATGGCTTTTTACGCCGTGCACCCGAGACAAAGTTGCTGCGACGTGTCTTCGAGCTCCGAGCAGAGTGGCGCCATGGTACCCTCACCAGTTGTGTGCCGGCACGTGCCAGTGACTCGAGGGGTTAAGTCCGTTGGCTCCGTAAGTGCTCGAGCGACGGTTGGTTGCCGGATGGCCATTGCCACGATGGCAGCGATTGTGTCAATCGGCTGCGATGTGAATTCCGCACTGGAGCGGCTGACGGAGGCACGCCATCACTCTGCAGAACTTCTCGTTCAGTTCACGAAGGCTGCTGACGCCGCCAACAAAGCTGTGATGGCGGACACCGACGAAGCGTCTATCACCTTTTCACGAGAGGCGGAAGAGGCAAAGCAGGCCGTCCAGACGAATATCGACGCGCTGCAGCCGATTCTCCTGGGCCTCAACTACTCCGAGGAAACCCGCCTGCTCCAGGAATTCGTGACGCGGTTTGCCGCGTACCAGGAGCTGGACGGCCGCATCCTCGGCTTGGCCGTCGAGAACACCAACCTGAAGGCTCAGCGGCTGTCATTTGGTCCTGCTCAAGAGGCCGCCGATTCGTTTCGAGATTCCCTCGAGGCGGTCGTTCCCTTGGATGCGGCGAAGGACACGTGGCGCGTCAAGGCGCTGGTCGCGACGGCGGTGATGACCGTCCGCGAGATCCAAGTGCTGCAGGCGCCGCATGTGGCCGAAGCGGACGATACCGTGATGGCGCCGATGGAGAAGCGCATGGCGACGTCGGAGGCGGCGGCTCGGGCCGCGTTGGCGACACTTGGACCCCTCGTCCAGCCTGCCTCTCGCGCCCGGCTCGCGACAGCCACCGCAGCGCTGGATACCTTCATGCGCCTCAACGCTCAGGTCATGGCGCTCTCCCGCCGCAACACCAACGTGCGCTCCCTCGCGCTGTCCCTGAACGAGAAGGGGAAAGTCACCGGCGAGTGTGCAGACAGTTTGCACGCGCTCCGGAACGCTCTGGCGAAGCGAGGGTTCAACAGCAGGCGATAACGCGGCAGGCAAGAGACGAGCTGAGTTCAGCGACCCGATGCGGACTTTTCGGGTCCACACGGGAATTCCCCCAAGAGCGGCAAACGTACCCGCTGCAATGACGAATCCCGGTGCGACGACGGGCAGGAGTGCAAAAGACAATCCGTTGTTCCGCACGCCTCTCGAAGCCTGGCGACAATGGCACCTTTCTTGACTATCCGGGGGACACCAGCCGATCCGGCTGGAGGGAGGTCGAGATGACTGGACGAATGCTGTCGGGTCTCACCGTGGCGATGCTTGCGGCTGGCGCCTGTTCCACCAAACCGGCCGGGGCGCCCGGCGCCGCCGACTACGCCCCGGTCGTCTCGCTGAACGAAATCATGGTCTATGTCGTGGACAGTCACAGCAACGAGCTGTGGGATGCCGCGATGACTCCTCCCACCAGCGACGATGGCTGGAGAGAGCTGCAACGCGCGGCCATCGCCATCGCCGCCGCCGGCAGCCTTACCCGCGTCAGCGGCAACGGGCCCAAGGACCAGCAGTGGACGCAGCAGGCCGACTGGGCGAAGTATTCACAGGCGATGTCCAATGCCGGGCTCGCGGCCGTGATGGCCGTGCGAAGCCGGAACGCCACCGAGATCGCCAAGGCCGGCGATCAGCTCGTCGTCACGTGCATCGACTGCCACCGCGAGTACAAGCTGGACGTACCGAAGATCTGGACCGAACGGCAGTTTCCTCCCGAGGAGGCCAGGCGCCCGTAAGCGCCGGCGGCGTCGGCACTCACCGCCGGAGAGCCATGCACACATCAAGGTGTCTCGCGACATCGCCGCGCCCGTGGACAGGGCCTTCGCCCTGTTCACCGACCTCAAGCACGGTTTCGAACACGTCTCCGGCATCAAGGCCGTCGAGATGCTGACGTTCGGCGAGTTTCGCCTCGGCACGAAATGGCGTGAGACGCGCGAACTCCTCGGGCGCCTCGATGACGCCGAGATGGAGATCACGGCCTTCGAACAGAACCGGTCTTACACGATCACCCATCACAAGGCCGGCGTGCGGGTGGACACCGCGTTCACCTTCGAGCCGGCGCCGGCGGGGACGCTCGTGACCATCGAGTTCGCCCTCAACCCGCCAGGGCTGACGCTCGCGCTGCTGTCACCGCTCGAGTGGGTGATTGCCGGCAAGGTTCGGGACGTGCTCAGCCACGATCTGCTCGACTTGGAGCGCTCGATCGGAGCGGACGGCAGCGCCTAGAGCCGCGGTCTCTTTCGACATTCTTACGCACTTCTTGCGATCGGTTTATGGGGTCCCGCCCGACGATCTAGCTTTCGTCATCCCCACCTGCCGCCTTCGCGACGTGAGCGAGACCGTCACGCAGTACGACCAGCACTTCTGGCGGATGATCGTGTTCGACGACTCCACGCCGGCGACGCAGGAAAAGTACTTTTCGCTGCTCGAACACACAGGCACGCACAACGAGCTTTTCTATGTCGGCCCCAGGGAGAAAGACGCCTTCCGGTCCTACTTGAATCGGCGCCTGCGCGACGCGCGGCTCGAAGGCATCGTCAAGAACCTGTTTCGGCCGCTACTACGGCAGCGTGGACAGCACGCCGCTGTTCGTCGTGCTCCCCGGGGCGTATTGGGAGCGCAACGGAGACGGGGCCTTTCTGCGGGCGCTCTAGCCGGCCGTCGAGTTGGCCATCGCAATGGATCGATCGAGCGCGATGCCCTGAACGTTCGCGGCGCGGGTCTCGCGCTGCTTCTGATCCACGACGTCTGCACCGCGCTTGGTGGAGCACTCGAGGTGCGCAGCCGTACCGGCGCGTGCGACCACGGCACAACCGTCCGGATGACGTTTGCCGTGCTCTGACGGCTTTACGAACTCTTTATGGCTTTTTGCCCGACCCTTTAGCCGATCCGCCCCTATTGTGAAGTGGTGGTGGAGACCTACGAGGGCTGTCGGGTGACACGGGGCTCCATCTCGTTCGTCCCGCCGCAGCAGACGCGGAGGCCACGATGTTTGCCAATGCCAGCAAGGCAGTGCTCATACCCTCGGTGGAGTTGACGGGTTCACGTGACGACAAGCTGCGGCAACTCGATAGCGTGCTCGCGCAACTGAACGCCGCACGCCGTGTGCTCGTGGGTGGCGAAGCCGGCCCCGAACCGGTAAAGCGGTCCTATCAGGACTCAGCCGGCGATCGACGGCTGAAGCCATACGCGCTGTTCGCGTTCGAGTTCGATACGGTGGTGGGTGTGGGACAGGCGGCGGTGCCAAGGCGGGACGCTATCTCGAGCTGGGCGTGGCGCCCGGATACAGCGGTGCGAAGGCATCGCTCGCGGTGCCGGTCAAAGTGGGCCTTAGCCTGGCGAACTACTACGAGCTCAACACCGGAACCGCCGAGGCACCCGTGTTCGGGGACAACGGGTTCGGCTACTTCAGCGTCGCCGGCGTCGTCACGGTGCCGCTCGGCGGGACAACCGGTTTTGGCGCCTGGAACCTGCTCGGTGGTGTGGAGTACCAGGCGCTTGGCGACACCACCAAGTCGCTCAACGGCGGCGACGGCTCGCCGGTCATCGGCTCCGTGGGAATCGGATTCGTGTACTGACCCAGGCTAGGGGCTGCGAAAGGCAGGTAGACGTGCTGGATTTCATCTTCGTTGCGCTTTCGATTGGCTTCTTCGTCGTCGGCATCGGCTACGTGGCCGCATGCGATCGACTGATGAAGTGAGGCGACCCATGGGATTGGATTACGTGATTGGGCTCCTCGTGAGCGTCGGGATGCTTGGCTACCTGGTGCTCGCGATGCTGAGGCCGGAGAAGTTCTGACATGACGCTCAATGGCTGGCTGCAGATCCTGTTCTTCCTGCTTGCCGTCTTCCTCGTGACGCCGCTGCTCGGCGGCTTCATGGCGCGCGTCTTCACGCGCCAGCGCACCTGGCTCGACCCCGTGGTGCGCCCAATCGAACGGCTGGTCTACAAGCTGACCGGCGTGGACGAGACGCACGAGATGCGCTGGACGGAGTACTCGGTGGCGCTGCTGCTGTTCAGCGTGGTGTCGCTGCTGGTGCTCTACGCGATGCAGCGTCTCCAGGGTGTGCTGCCGCTCAACCCACAGGGGTTTGCCGGCGTGGCGCCCGACCTGGCCTTCAATACTGCCGTGTCGTTCACGACCAACACGAACTGGCAGGCGTACAGCGGCGAGTCCACGATGAGCTACTTCACGCAGATGGCGGGCCTCGCGTACCACAACTTCGTGTCGGCGGCGGTCGGCATCTCGGTGGCGATCGCGTTCATCCGCGGCCTCGCGCAAAAGGAGAAGGACACCATCGGCAACTTCTGGGTCGACATGGTGCGCGCGTCGCTCTGGGTCCTGCTGCCGATCTCGATCGTCGGCGCGCTCTTCCTCGTCTCGCAGGGCGTGGTGCAGAACCTCAAGCCGTACGACGCCGTGACCACCGTCGAAGGAGTGAAGCAGACGATCGCCCAGGGCCCGGCGGCGTCGCAGGAGATCATCAAGCAGTTCGGCACCAACGGCGGCGGCTTCTTCAATGCCAACAGCTCGCATCCGTTCGAGAACCCGACACCGCTGACGAACTTCCTGGCGATGTTCGGCATCTTCGCGATCTCCTCGGGTCTCACTTACACGCTCGGCAAGATGACCGGCTCGCCGAAGCACGGCTGGGCGGTGTGGGCCGCGATGGCGTTTCTCTTCCTGGCCGGCGTCACCACGGCCTACTGGGCCGAGGCGCGCGGCAACCCGATGCTGACGGCCGCTGGCGCCGATCAGACGGTGTCGGCCGCGTCGCCCGGCGGCAACATGGAAGGCAAGGAAGTCCGCTTCGGCATCGCCAACACGGCGCTCTTCGCCACGGTCACGACCGATGCGAGCTGCGGCGCCGTCAACGGCTGGCACGACTCGTTCACGCCCCTCGGCGGCCTGGTGCCGCTCGCCAACATCCAGTTGAGCGAGGTGGTGTTCGGCGGCGTCGGCGCCGGGATGTACGGCGTGCTCGTCTACATCATCCTGGCGGTGTTCATCGCCGGCCTCATGGTCGGGCGCACGCCGGAGTACCTCGGCAAGAAGATTCAGGCGTTCGAGGTGCAGATGGCGATGCTGACGGTGCTGATCTTCTCGCTGCTGATTCTCACCTTCACGGCCATCTCGTCGGTGTCGCCAGACTTCGGCACGTCGAGCGTCTACAACCCCGGCCCCCACGGGCTGTCGGAGATGCTCTACGCCTACTCCTCGGCGGCCGCCAACAACGGGTCGGCCTTCGGCGGCATCAGCGTCAACACCAAGTGGTACAACACCACGCTCGGCCTGACGATGCTCTTCGGGCGGTTCTTCATGATCATCCCGCCGCTCGCCATCGCCGGCAGCATGAGCCGCAAGAAGGTCATTCCACCGTCGCTCGGCACGTTCCCGGTCACCACGCCGCTCTTCACCGGGCTGCTGGTGGGAACGATCGTCATCGTCGGCGCGCTCACGTTCCTTCCCGCGTTGAGCCTCGGACCGATCGTCGAGCACCTCATGATGAACGCGGGGCAGGTGTTCTAATGGCTACTCAAGCACAGGCGAAGTCGCTCTGGAATTCCGAGATCGTCACGCGTGCGATCGGGGATTCGTTCCGCAAGCTTCACCCGCGTACCATGGCGCGCAACCCGGTCATGTTCGTGGTGGAGATCGGCAGCGTGCTCACCACGCTGCGCCTCCTCCAGGACGCGTTGACCGGACGCGGGAATCTCGGCTTCGAGTTCCAGATCACGTTCTGGCTCTGGCTGACCGTTCTCTTCGCCAACTTCGCGGAAGCGATGGCCGAAGGCCGCGGCAAGGCGCAGGCCGACACGCTGCGCAAGGCCAAGACCGAAACCACGGGCAGGCGCGAGAAGGGCGAGGGGACCGACGAGGTCGTCGCCGCGCCGTCGCTCCGCAAGGGCGACATCGTCCGCGTCGTCGCGGGCGAGGTGATTCCGGCCGACGGCGACATCATCGAAGGCGTCGCCTCGGTGGACGAGAGCGCGATCACCGGCGAGTCGGCACCGGTGATCCGCGAGTCGGGCGGCGACCGCTCGGCGGTGACCGGCGGAACGAGGGTGCTGTCCGACTGGATTCGCGTGCGGGTGTCGGTCAATCCCGGCGAGACGTTCCTCGACCGGATGATCGCGCTCGTCGAAGGCGCCGAACGGCAGAAGACGCCAAAC